>Ga0164290_1000160_pt1 | contig 256825 bp, 215 predicted proteins | sample Micstemetagenome_FD_108782 | JGI IMG/M metagenome (GOLD analysis project Ga0164290, IMG submission 108782) | Contaminated culture microbial community from soil near Moab, Utah, USA - Microcoleus steenstrupii SON62 (Illumina Assembly) | ecosystem: Environmental > Terrestrial > Soil > Soil crust...
AAACACGCTTAAGTCACTAGTGGAGCAGAAAATACTTGACCTTGAACAAGCGCGAACGCTGCTTGCATACATTCACGAAAATGATGTAGATATAGCCTCAGCAATCAAAGACTTTGATTGGCTTCCTGCGACAATGTCTTAAGCAGCGTGCAAAAACAATCTCACACAGCACGGCAAACGGTCACCGCTTCAATTTGCCTGATACTAGCTCTGACTGGGCTAATACCCATCGCCCGCGCTTGTCATTTTCTCTTCACATCAGGCGTCGACATTCCCAGCAATGACGATGTGATTTTTCTCAATCTGATCAGTCGAATGGGGGAAAGCCACTATAACTGGCTGAACTACTTTAGAGATACCCTTATAAACGGTCACAGTTTTGCGGTCGGACTGGCGCTCTTTTGGCTGAATTGCAAGCTTACGGCGGCATCGCAATCCGTAATGATTGCCGTTGGTTTGCTGCTTCTTTTCTTACGTGTTCTCTTACTGAACAACTACTTGTTCGGCAAATACAAAGCAAACGTACAACTGGTGATGCTTCCGGTCCTGTGCTTTGTTCTCTTTGCACCATCGCAGACTTCTGTTCTTGCCCATCCGACTTTCGGCGTTACCTGGCAGCTATCGTTATTAACCAGCGTGTTCAGCCTCTGGGTGATTTCACAATGGCAGCGAAAAACGCTTGCAAAAGCGGCAAGCGCACTTTCTGCAATTACCGGGTGCTGGACGGCAGCAATGAGCTTGACTGTGCTTCCGTTTCTATTTGCGCAAGATTTCCTCAACGGCTCCAGAAAACTTCGCGATTATGCGTGGCTGATTGCCACATCCGCTTTTTCTTTGGCACCATATTTGGTTTCATTCACCGTCAAACACGACAACAACAGGTCAATAGCAGAGCAGATTGTCGGATTTAGCCCTCTAATTCTGATGAACATATTAGGGCGCCCATTTGCCAATGGTACTGGTGCCAATTTCGGGCACCTTCAGCAATCGTTCAGCGCCGGTCTTTTTGGTTTGCTAATTACGTGCGTCCTGGTTTTCATTGCGTTAAAGTATTCCGACAAAGAAAAACGCAAGGAAGTACTTGCGCCATCGATAATCTGCCTTTTGATGGGCTTTCTGACTACCGCACTGATTGCGACAACCCGTCCGTTTGTCGCGCCCACGAACAGTTCCGTCAGCTCTCTTTTCTGGTGCGGTTTAATTGGTTTGGCACTCTACTGTTTCAAATGCTCGCGGCGGTTCCAGCGAGTCATACGCCCTTGCGCCCTCGCGCTCCTGCTTTCGATCTTAATCATGACTCTGGCATATAGCAAAACATTTAACGACAAGCAGTATTACTTGGACAATAGAGCGCCGTTCGCGGCATCCATGGTCCGACACTACGCGAACGCACCAACTTTCGCGACTCGAATGATTTTCAAGTTGGTAAACATGGAACCATATACTCTCGGCATTCCGCTCGAAAAAAATGCTTGGTCCGTGTTCGCGCCTCATCGCGAATACCTATTGCAAGGCGATTTTGCCCTGCCCTCCGTGGAATTGCAGAGAACAAACGGAGGAAGAATTTTCTGGGCCAAGGATTCAGACGCAAAGAAATCAACCAGCTGGAAAAGCTATTCTCACCTAAACCTAGCGCTTCAAGGCGAAAGCAGATTAAACTGGAAGATAAACATTCCAGAAAAATGCACAAGCGCCGTGCTGCATTGCAAACTTTTGAAAAAGTCCTCGGAATACGACTCGCTTCGCAGTCTCGTTTTTATCAAGCATAAGGGCAACGCAAGGGGAGAATTCGCAAGTGCGAACACCAAGGACTCTATTGATTTGAAGGAGCTTGCAGGGCAAGCCGTAACAGTCTGCTTTCGTCATACGGGCGCAGGAACGTGTGTTTTTGAGTATCCCAGGTTAGAAGTAATCGCGCCCCCGGATCCTCCGCAAGCAGACATCAAGTTCGCCCCTGCAAATGTGAGCAACTCCGTCCCATTACCAACGCAGTTGGATTACTCACTTCAAAAGGTTGATGACCAAAGGCTTTCGCTCCGGACCACTCGAACCACTACTAATCAGGAACTGCAGTCTCTGCAATTTCAAATCTCAGGTAAACAGGGTCTGGTCAATTGCGTAGTGCGGTACAAGGACGGGCAAGCGAGCGTTTATGAAATACCAATTTTCGCGTCGAACAAACCTGCTCTGTACACTCTAGACGGCCGATACTTCGACGACTCCCAAGCAGAGATTGCCGAGATAAGTCTCGTCAACAACAGTCCGGGTGCGCTTTCAGACTACGTTACTAGCGCTCACATCAAATATTGAACACACAGTAACAGTCAGCGGGCAGGAACTCCTGCAGACAGTCTCGAACTGTGAGTTTCGGAAACTTCTTTTGTCTTTTTCTTGTCCTTGCTGCTCAAGTAGACCAGAAAGCCGATGACTAACATGGCAACAGAATTTGAGAAAGAGTATGGCGTGGTCAAAACGAACTCGATCTGAGAATAAGCAAATGCATACGAAACTACAAAGCCAAGTAAAGCAACCGAACCGTAGGTTGGCGCCTTCCTAATCATGCTGAAACCGAGGGCAACACTGCTTACAAGCCAGGCAAAAAAGGCGAGAAATCCCGGAACACCATAGAAGAGAAGATTTGCGAGAAAGACGTTGTGCGGGGTTTCACCATTGGCTGACCAACCTAAGGATCCATAACCAAAAACAGGCAGATGCTTCAATGCCTCGATTACGGCGCTCCAAATATCAGCCCGCCCTGTAAGACTAAACGGATTGCTCAGCGTCGTAAAGCGCATCTGAACGAGGAAAAGTCCAACGACAAGCACACACAAGAAAGAAACCGATGCCAAAATTGGCACGCCCCGCTTGCGCAGCGCGTACACCGCTAGCGGTATCATGCCGATCATGGTCGAGAGAATCGCCGCACGAGAAAACGTCAGCAGAAGACTAATTAGGGTAAGACCGCAAATACTCCAGGCAAGACAGCGAAGAGCCTTTGTCTTTGTCTCTGATGCCTGACTGAGGAAAACCGAAATCGCAGGGACAGCCATGATGTAACTGGCTAGACAATTAGGGTTTGTGAACCAACCGCCCGTATACCCATCAAGAAGTGGAAGCAGCGGAAACTGGGGCACACGCATCAATCGTCCATGAGGCATACATACGTTGAAACCGCAAAACTGTTGAGTCTGCCCTATAACAAAACAAATTTGACTGACCGCATGTATTCCAGCGAGTATGCAAACAAACCAGAATAGAACGAAATAGTGCTTTTTCTTCAGGAGTTTAGGCGCAAGAAAGAGAAGCATGTACACCGTAATGCCCGTAAGGAATCCTGACATTGACTCTACATGCCCAATGTCCCGAAAAACGACAATTGCAATGAAGAGGGCGCAGGAATGAAGATACACATACTCCAACCAACGTTTCTCGAGCAAAACGTTTTTACAAGCAGCAATAGCATACGGGCATAAAACAATGGACGTTGCCCATGACCACATAAATATGGTGAAGTCGATAAATGGCATGAATGAACGGTGGAAGATGTTTCCGACCATGAAATAGAGCAGCAGCTGATACACCACCACCGCCGTCAAGTAAACCGGGGCAAGCCTTTTTGTGTAAGCAATTACCGCTTCACGCATCACTTATCCACCCTCGGTCGTTTGATCTTTCGATAGACCCTGGCGAGTGAATTGCCTACACGATAGGCGCGAGACGCGCGCAGTAGCGCCACCTCGTTCTGCGCCGCCGCCAGAAGCTGGGAAATCTGTGCATGCGCCGCTAGCAGGTTTTCGTTATCGATCTTGCTCTGCGCAAGCTCTAGCCGCATCGCGTGAGCAGCTTCAAAAGCCGGCAAACAGCCGGCAAGAGGAGGCGGATCCAGCGTGCCGGATGCGAAACCAGTAAGCAGCGCTTCTTCCATTCGAGCACTCAAGTCGGTCCACAAATATTGATTTGCAGTCGCTTTCGCGCCTGCCTTCAGCTTTGTCAGCAGTTGACTGTCTGCCTGCAATTTTTCCAGCGCCCGAACCACAGCTGCAATGTCATCGTTTGGAACGACCAGGGCATTTTCGCCGTCACGAATGAAGTCGGAGCCGCCGTGAAATTCAGCGACAATCGCGGTTGCACCAGCCGCGAACGACTCAAGCACAGGCATTGAGAATGTTTCGTCGGTACTTAGTTTCAAAATCAAATCGCAAGACTTATAAATCGACGGCATCTTAGCGTACGGAACACGCGAGAAGAAATAATCGGCGTTCCATTCCGCCTTACCATTGCCTTCGGGAGACACGTAAACAGTTTCCAAATCGGCGACACACGATAGCGCTTCGAAAGCCAATCCGACGCGCTTATACTGTGCACTCGGAGAACCTTCCACAAGAACTCGCAATTTTGTATTTCCGGCATTACGAGTAATTGCCGGCTCGCATTCAAATTCTCCAAGATTTATCCCCGGCGGAATCACTACAGCGGATTGGCCGAAGTTTTGCTGAAGATATCTCTGCAATCCGGTGTTTACAGCGATATAGTGAAACCCTGTTTGATAGGTTCGCTGTACTAATAGTGGCCAAACGGAATCAGCCGGATACAATCTTTCCTCAAATCCTTGCACGAAATAGAAATAACTACGCGCCTTGACTCGGGCAAGGCAATAAGCAGTTTCCCACCAGGTTGCTACAGCAGCATCATATGTCACATCTTCATCCAGCTGCGATTGCAAGACTTCTCGAGCCGGTTCAATAGTAGAGAAGACCGGATCACCATCAAGGTCCGATGCGTGAAGGTAAGCTACAGTTACTTCATAACCCTTCTCAGCAAGCAGCTTCGCGTGCTGTCGAACAACCAGAATCCCGCCTGATAAAGCGCGAGAGGGAAGCAAGAATAGAATTTTTCGCATCTTCATTCTTATTGCCCCTACATAGCTGACCGCTTATAACTATTGCCGGCGATCGCCGTGTTTTTCCGCACAAACGAATCAAACATTGTTTGCGCCATTACCTCGTGCCCTTCTGAAGTCAAATGGTGTGTACTGAAGCACTTCGGTCCTGCCTTTGTCAGCGCATCATCGAGTGATACGACATCGTAGAATTCTCGTTTGCTTTGCGCCTCCACTTCCTTGAAATCTTTGCGCGCAGGGTCGTAGACCGGGTGGAACATCGTAAACACGGTCAATTTCGTGCCTTGTGTTCGAGCTACCCGATTTAAGAAACTGAGCAATGCATCGCGCACTTCACGTCGATCAGGGTTTGAATATTCAATGCCTGGCGCGCTCACGCCGCGCCAAGCGATCTGGCATTCTCTTTTGACGGTCTGGTAGGCGTGACTGGTAAGCTGCAGTCGCAGATCTTCATTGACAAGCCAATTGGCCAGACGACTGTGTTTCAACAGATTTCGCCAAATATCGCAGTAAACTCGAGAGGGAAGGAGCGTGTTATCTTCAAAGAGAATGTTGTTCTTAACAAAGAAGAAAGGGCGCGAATCCCCCGAGTAGTCCACACAGCTTCGACAACTTGTCTCAACTGAAAAGTTATCCAAGACCAAAAACACTTCATCCGGCTTGTAGTCACGCGAAAGCTTGTCATAGTAATGCAGTGTCTGCCCGAGTGAATAATTGCTATGTGCGCCGTTAATCACTTCAATTGTGTTTCCGAATTCAGCATTTAGCTTATCTTGCAAACGTCGCGCAGCTATCTTTGAGAGGGGCATTTGCAACCCTTCAGGCATCGAATCGCCAAGAACAAGAATTCTCTTGATACCGGCTGGTTTTTCTTTTCGATGTTCGATATCTCGTAAACCGGCGGAAGACAGAAAATCATTTGAATAACCTTCATAGCTCCATTCGATTCTCTTGCCGGGGATACGAGTAAAACCGAGCCTTTCATCCGGTTGCAGAAACGCATCGAGTTTCGTGCCGTAAGCAAAACACGCCATCTCACCGCCGGCAAGAAGCAACAGGATCAAAGCGCCGGCAAGAGCGGCAACCTTTAAACCGTGTGCAATGGGCTTTCTGACGGTCGTCATAGCGTTTGCTATTGAAGGCAGCCAGTTAACAGCTTCCTTCCTGGCCTCATCGCTTTCAAAAATGTACCGTTGCCTCAAGCTGAAGAAGGGTACTTCGACAAAGTTGTAGGTGACGATGGAAACCAAAAGCGTAACAGGAAAAACAACAAACAAAGGAACAGCAATAGAAGAGAAAAAGGGGTGCGCCAGAAGCCAATCCTGAAGTGGCGTCACCCACGTTACACCATGACTCTTATTCAGCAAAAGGGGCACAGTCGTTCGATATAAAACCACGCAAAAGTAAAAGTGCCAAACGTAAAGTGAATAACTTAGCGCACCACCTGCGGCGAGCATTCGAGAAAGCCACCGTGGAAACTGCGCACTGCAACTGACGTATGTGGCAATCACCCCGGACCAGGCAATTGCTTCCAGCGTCGGATATACAATCCAGATTGGATGCGCATGTCCAAACACTGTGCCGCCGCAGCTGTGGACGATCTGCAGAAGCAGTGAAAGTGCCACCACCGACAGGAGCAGATACAACGGATTGCGCAAGCGCGACTCGAACTTGTCCAAAGTAAAGCCAAGAATCATGCCGATGATGCATTGGTTTATGCGCCCTAGCGTTGTTCCGTAGGCAAGCGACAAGACTTGCCCATCCTGAAGCCAGGCCGTTAGTAGCGCGAGTATATCGATACCCATGAATAGCAAGAGAAGCGTAATACCATGCTTGCATCGAAACAGCCAAAGTAGTATCGGGAAAACCAAATAAAACTGAAGTTCACAGGAGAGCGTCCACAGATGATTGGTAAGTTCGACATGTAATGCTTCCGGCGAATTCTGCAAGGTCAGAAGAGAGTAGAACAATGACGGCCAGGGATTAGCTTTGCCCCAGATGATGGACAGCAACAGAATCAAAACAAACAAAGGATAGATGCGCAAAATGCGATTCAAATAGAAATTTTTGGCGCTAAATGAACCTTTGCAGCAGATGCGTGCAAACAAGAAGCCGCTCAAGGTTAGAAATAGAGCGACGCCCGTATGTCCGTCTACTACGAACACGGAGAAAGGGTTGACCGGATTAGTATAAGACAGCATGCCGCCAGGCTTGGCCAGCCAATTGAATACAGGATGATAGGTGTGGAAAACCAGCACCATCATGAAGGCAAGAAAGCGAAGGTGATCGAGCTTATCGTTATATTCGAGATTGGAGCTGCGCATCGCTCGTCTCCTCGCGGTGGACGCCTTGCCTCTCTCGTTCATTCATCTTTCTGAGCGAAGAAGCTAACTTTAAGGTCTCCGTGTCCCAGTCAGTCGATTGAACGTAGTTCAATGCAGCGTCCGCCTTTGCTTGCGCACCGGCTCGGTCTTCAATAACCTTTAGAAGTGCAGATACAATCCCATGAACAGTGGGTTCCGCAAGTGTTGCAATTTCATTGTTGAGTATCCATTCGACATTTTCCCCACGATTGCTGACGACAGGACATCCGCATGCCATCAGCTCAAGCGGCACAAGCGATAGATTCGTAAACGAGAGAACAAGCGCTGCGTCGCATTGCTGGTAAAGCTCGCGCAGGTCTTTCAGGGGGACGATTCCTAAGTTCTTCATCCCCTTCGGTAAGCGATAACCTGAGACGTCCCAGCCAGCCATCAGTATCTCCAAGTCCGGTCTCAGAGCAAGCAATTGCTTCAACGCTAAATATCCCAACTCAAATCCCCGACGAGGAGTAGGTGGACGCGAGTAAAAAAGTATTTTGTTTGTAGCTTGGCGGGGTTCTGTCGGGGCGAAATATCTGTCTTTATCGTATGAAAAGCGGAACTTCTCTACGTCCATGGCGAATTCGTTTATAAGCTTAGAAGCCAGCCAGTCGCCAGCAGCGAAGCCTTTGAACCCGAATCGGTATGTTTCTTCTGAAAGAACGGACTCAGTGCTGCGAGCATAGAAAAAGGGCTCGAAATCTTGCACGAAATAACATTTGTGCACCGTGGATTGAAAATCGCGCAAGTAGTAGGAGGTGGTCCATGCAGTCGCGAATGAGAAACAAGCAGAGGGAATGCCTTCACGTCCTACAAACACTTTCGCATCAAGCTTCAAGAAGTGCTCGTTGATTCGAGCTTCTGCATCCGCAGCCGATTTAGACCAAACCAGCTCAGGAATAATGATACGGCTCTCAAAACCTAGTTTCTGCAAGCGCGAAATCATTCGAAAGATATTGAGATGCCCGCCGCTGCCGATGCCGAAATCAGGCACAATCCAGTTGATAGTGTTCTCCGGGACGTCGTTGATGGTCACTGACTGCCCAAATGGAATCTCAGTCACATAGCCGAAAACATCTTCGACAACAGAAACTGGCGAGGCATTGTCGCCAAGAAACTCTCTGCGCAATCGACGCAGAACTCTCTGGCTAAAGGTTTTCAATTTGCCCACAATTTTCAAACCTTTGCCTAACCGACGGATACCTTGTAACTGCTATTGCGTTTCTTGCTTTGATCGAGAGAAAGGAGATGTTGCACATGCCCCAGGGTTTTTGCTCGTTGCCCAGCGAAGCTGCCCAGTTGCTTGGCTAATACTCGAATCGGTCGTTTTAAGACGCACACAGGCGCCGTTTTCATCAGCTTTCGGCTGACGATCAAACGCCGGTCAATCCGCAATTGATGAAGACAGTTCTTGAAGATGAATGAGCGCGAGGGAACTAACTGGTAATCGAAAAGCTCCCTCATTGCTCTCGATTCGTCAAATGCTCTTCGAAAGGTTTCCACTGTGTTGAACGAATGAGAGTGGTAAACGACTGCATCATCTGCATACACTTTCGCATAGCCTGCTTCAATGACCTTCTGCGCCCAGGCTTGATCTTCAGCAAAATTCACGCTGGGAAACGGAAGCTTTTCCCAAACAGATCTGCGCAGGCAACTGTTATTGTTCGAAAAGAAATGCAGCAGTTGGCGATAACTGACATCAGAGGCATAACGCTCCGCATCTTCGATTTTCTGAACCGGATCTAGTTCTTTCAGATGGTCGAATAATCTCTCCAATTCATCGGTTGTGAACGGGTCGCACTCGGGATAAGCGCGATGCCGGCCGAAAGCACCAGCGACATCGGTATGCAATTCCATTTTCAAAACAAGATTTCGGAGCCAAAATTTGTTAGCAGGCAAAGCATCATGCGTAAGAAACGCTACGAACTCAGCGTCCGTCTGAGAAACAGCAAAGTTTCTAGTGTCGCCATGTTGAAACTCTTCCGGTCTGATCGACAGCAGCCTGGCTTTCGAACTTCTAGCAAGAGAAACAGTCTGATCCGTTGAACCTGAGTCGACAATTAGAACTTCGAACGGAAATCCGGTCACTTGCGAGAAGGTTTGTCTCAAAACCCTTTCGAACAGTGCCCCGCCATTCTTCGTCGGTATGACAACGCATGCCTTCATTCTCTTGACAATAACTTTCGCAGTGCCATCCGCGACATTGTCAACTACCAGACCAAGATCATCTTTAATAAGATCTCAAAAGGTACTGTTTATGAAAACAAACTAGAATTCGTTATCCAAAAGGCCTGTAATAAACAAGGCGGCATAAATAACAATCGAAAAAATTGAAGAAACAACGACGAATAGGGTTAGCAGAGAATCCATAATTGGTCCCTCCGAAAGGCAGATTTATACGTTCTATTTGCTAATACGTCTGCGGCCGTTAAAAGGTTCAAATTCCGAGATTAAAACTCAAAATGCAGACCAGCTGGCTGTCTACTCAGATTTCTCCATGGTTTTCACAAGCTGAGCAATTTGCTTTTTCATTTCAGGGGACGAGAGTTTTCCGCGATCTCCATGACTAGCAAGCACCCACTCGAAATCATATTTGCTCAGCCTCTTCATAGACTTCGTCTGCTCCGCCCACGAATACCAGCAGTAATCGGAGAAGGCGTAGAGATGACCGCCTGCAGGGTCAAAGGCAAGGTGATCGCCAGTGAACAAAAACTTGTCTTTATAGAGAAGCACCATATGCCCTTTGGTGTGTCCCGGCACGGGAATTATGGTGAAATCAGTTTCGAATTTTTGTGCATCGTATCCGTCAATTACTATCTCTGCACCAGGCTGCGCACTGAGTTCATCACGATGAATAATACGACTCGCAGAAAAGTACTCGGCATACTTTTGGGCATCTGCAACATCATCGCGATGAGTCAGAAAAATGTATTTGATACCGCCCATGGTTGCCATTTGTTCTGCCAAGAAAGTCAAAAACTTGGGAGAATCAATGAGCCAATTGCCGCTCGAAGACTTGATGAAGAAGCTATTGCCCCCATACGAACGAGGAGAATTGAACCCTGAATAGTAAACATCGTCTTCAATCAATAGTGGAAACTCGCAACGAACCACTTTCGCCTCGTTTCTTTCCTTCGTACCTATTGAACCAGTCGGGCAACACAAGAGCGCTCTAGTGGCTGCAATTACCTCATCATCAGTCTTTGGCTGATGGAAAACAGCTGAAAATTGACCAGCATCGACAAAAGTTTCAGGCGCGAGTTGTCGACAGGTGTCGCAATTTATACAAGTGGTATCCACGAAGAAATTTCCAGATACGTTGCCAGGTACGATTTTCAAAGGATCTGCCATGACAATCACCGTTCTAAATTTAGACAACTCTTGGCTCTAAAACCGGCACCAATTCAGCCTTTACAGACATCATACAAGATTTGTTTCTTGACGGTGCTCTCGATATAACAGTTCCTCCCACACAATTGGTGTTGCGAGTATAAAAATGCAGCCAGCCGATCTCTCGACCGGCTGGCTATCTCCCCAGTTACCTTTTGTTAGCCGCGAATTACGCTCGCTGCGGGAATCTCGTTGAGTTCCTTCAACGCCTGGTCCAGCTTGGGCTTATCGAACATGTAGTAGCCAATCGCGTCAATCGCAGTCAAGCTTCCCAAAACAGCGGCGGTCCAACCCAGCCCTCCTTTCACAGAGAATGCTGTTTTTTCGATTTTCGCTAAAGCAAACGCGCCGGTCATACCGCCAACTACACTGCTAGTCCCACGATTGAGCCAATCTGTGTTTCGAAAAGCAAATCCAATATCATCAGTACCTTTATTGATTGCAGTATTAAGCCCAGCGAGATCGTTCATCGTAATGCCGGACTCTTTGTCGCCTAGCTTCTCGAGAGCGCCTAGATTCTTGCTCATCCAGGACAATAGCTGAAGCTCATCTTTGTTAGTCATGGTGGCAAGCGAATCGTCCAGTTCTTTTTTCTCCAACTTTCCGTCCTGATTGGAATCAATACTTACGAAATCACTGGATAGATAGGTATAAAGCCTATCAACCGAGGAGCCTGATGCAGCAACGGTTTCCTCAGAAGGCTCTGGAGCAGCCAGTTGTGCTGATTCTACTGACTCGCCAGATGTCACTGCTTCATCTTCTACGTCCGTAACCGGTGCAACGCCGGTCTCTGCATCAAACTGATAGGCCTCCGCGTGCAACGTGTTCTCCTCGCATTCCTTCAGTTGGGCGGGAAGCAGGTCAGGACGTCCTTCTACGGGGAATAGAAAGCCCGGCTGATCGAGAACCGGCGAGGCATTGTGATCATGATCAAAACAAAGAGACATTCGTCAAGCTCCTTAGAACGTTCGCGGCGTACCGGGTGCATCTAAGTTATGCCGAACTTGTTACTAAACAGCTACTAAGTCGCGCCAGCGCCGTTTTCAGGCTTTCGACAGCATTGATTTCAACGAATAGGCAAATATGCGCACGTATGCGAGGCTCATTAGCCCCGCATAGGCGAAGGGGTCCAAATACCAGCGCCCCTTTTGATAGTGCTTATGCCAGAAGCGATACAGTCCGCGATGAGATGAAAGAATCATCCGCACTTTTACTTGTTTTATAGATTGCCCGTAGTGATGAATGACTTTAGCAACGGGCGTAAACCAGATTTCGTAACCGGCTTGAATGATGCGATAGCACCAATCGACTTCTTCAAAAAGCATGAAGAAACCTTCGTCGAGCAAGCCGACTTTATCCATTACTTGCCGGCGAACCAGCAAACATGCACCTTCAGGCTGATCGACTTTGCGAACATCATCATGATTCCAGTCCAGCATTTTGTATCTGCCGAATGTTTTGTTATCGGGGAACATCTTGCTCAGACCGACGAGTTCGTAGACCATGCCGATAAAAGTGGGGAACTCACGGCATGAACGCTGCACGCTTCCGTCTGTATTCAGCAACTGCGGTGCGACTATTGCGGCATTCGGATGCGCATCCATAAATTCGATCAATGTCTTCAGCGCACCCGGCTGGACCTCGGTATCCGGATTCAAAAGCAATACAAGTTTGCCGGTTGCCTGCTTGAATGCTTGATTGTTTGCTTTGGCAAAACCAAGGTTGGCATCGTTTGCCGTCAATTTCACCCACGGGTGTTCGTCGCGCGCCATATCCGCCGAACCGTCGGCGGAATTATTGTCGACGAGAAAGACTTCCCATTTGAGCGAATCGCCGAAACTGTCGAGATCGGCCTTTAGAGTGGTCAAACACTTGCGGAGCAGTCCGCAGGTGTTCCAACTAACTATGACTACCGAGAGATCCATTTGCTATCTGATTGAAATTCTAATTCGATGGGTTCCTTGAAACACCAAGCGTACCGTAAAATAGCGCAGTTGATTGAATGAATCACACATGTTTTTGAAACGAGTCACAGACATCATCATTTCGCTGGCAGCGCTTACTGGGCTGGCTTGGTTGTTCGTCTTGGCAGCCATCGCCATCAAACTCGACTCCAAGGGTCCGATCATATTTCAACAGAAGAGAGTCGGCTTGAACGGCGAATTCTTTCAAATTTATAAATTTCGCACCATGAATGTAGGTGCCCCAAATGTGTCTACCGAAGAGATGCAGAAATTGCCCAGCCCCATAACTGCAGTCGGAGCGCGGCTCAGGAAGTACAGCATCGACGAGCTGCCCCAATTGTTTAACGTGCTTAAGGGCGAAATGAGCATCGTTGGACCGCGTCCTGCTCTGTATAATCAGACCGAACTGACCGCCAAGCGTGAGGCGGCTGGTGTGCTGCGGTTTCCACCCGGAATCACGGGATGGGCTCAGATCAACGGTCGTGACGAATTGCCGGACGACCTCAAAGTCGAGGCTGATAAGTGGTATTGCGACAATTGGACTTACTTGCTCGACTGGAAAATCATGTTCTCAACCTTTGGTGCCGTGTTTAGCAAGCGCGGCGCCTTTTGACGTAAATACATAGGTGCATTAGGAATGAAAGGACTTATTCTCAGCGGCGGAAAAGGCACGCGTATGCGGCCAATCACCCACACGGCGGCTAAACAGCTCTTGCCTGTGGCGAACAAGCCGATTCTCTTCTATGCCGTCGAAGCGCTGATTGAAGCCGGTATCAGATCGATCGGCATCATTATTAGCCCGGAAACTGGAGAAGAAGTCCGCCAGTGCGTCGGTGACGGCGAGCGCTGGAACATCGAAATCAAATATATCCTTCAGGATCAACCGCTCGGACTGGCACATGCGGTTAAAACAGCCAGAGACTATTTGAAAGACGACACATTCGTCATGTATCTCGGCGATAACTTGATCAAAGATGGCGTAGCACCGCTTGTTGAACGTTTCAAGAAAAACAAGCCAGACGCGCAAATTTTGCTCAAAGAGGTTCCAAACCCCACGTCCTTCGGCGTTGCAGAGCTGAACGGCAACGGTCGCATTCTTTGCCTGGAAGAAAAACCGGCAAAACCGAAATCAAACTTGGCGCTGGTCGGCGTTTATCTGTTCACCTCCAAAATTCACGACGCTATTGATGAGATAAAACCGTCGAAGCGTGGTGAATTGGAAATCACAGACGCTATCCAACGCATGATCACGAAGAATGAACACGTCGACAGCCACGTATTGACGAGCTGGTGGCTCGATACCGGAAAGAAAGACGACATGCTCGAAGCCAATCGGGTCGTACTGGACGAAATGACCGATGTATCAATGCTGGGCGATCTCGATGAGCAGTCGCGCCTTTCAGGACGCGTCCATGTCGGCAAAGGCAGCATTTTGAAGAACTGCACAGTCAGAGGACCGGCGGTTATCGGCGACGATTGCGTTTTGGAAAACAGTTATGTCGGTCCTTTTACATCAATTGGAGACGGCGCACGCGTTTCCCACGCAGAAATCGAACATTCGATCTTGCGCGAGAAATGCCAGATCCTCGACTTCAATGGCCGCATCGAAGACAGCTTAATTGGAGTAAATGTTGAACTCACTCGCAGCCAGAGCAAGCCTGTAGCGTTCCGCCTGATGCTCGGCGACGACAGTAAGGTCGAAGTTGTTTAGGCAATACCTAAATAAATTTCATTCTGACAGCTTTCTAAGATTATTTGATGGACGTTGATCTAATGACGTCTGTCAAGCGACAATTTGCAGCGCAACTGCTATCGAGTTGGTAGCAGCGTCAATCACTTCCACTTCTATTTCTCAGCGAGGAATCGTCCATGCGAGCTATGCAATTGCTTGTCACTGGTGGGTTGGGCTTCATCGGAAGCAACCTGGTTCGGCATTTGCTCAACGCGTATCCGAATTACACCATCATCAACCTCGATGCAGCGACGTATGCCGGTCACCCCGAAAACCTTGCTGACGTAGCGGACAATCCGCGCTACAAGTACGTACAAGGACGCATCGAAGACGCAGCTGTTGTTGACGAAATCGTCAGCGGCAAGCGCTTTGGTCGCATCGATGGCATCATCAATCTGGCTGCTGAAACCCACGTAGATCGCTCGATCAGCGATCCGCAAGTTTTCGTGAAGACAAATGTCCTGGGCACCCAAGTTCTACTTGATGCAGCATTCCGCTACGGACGCACCGCAGTTGACGCGGCGCAAAACAAGAAAGAATTTTCCATCAAATACGTGCAAGTTTCCACCGACGAAGTTTATGGAACGCTCGGAGCTGAAGGTTACTTCCATGAAACCACCCCGCTTCAACCGAACAGCCCCTATTCTTCATCCAAAGCCGGCGCCGATCTTCTTTGCCGCGCTTATTTCGAAACCTACGGCTTCCCAGCAGTTATCACCCGCTGCTCGAACAACTACGGTCCTTATCAACACCCTGAAAAACTGATTCCGTTTTTCATCTTGCAATTGCTCAATGGCAAGCAAGTACCTGTATATGGAGATGGTTTGAACGTTAGAGACTGGTTGCATGTGGAAGATCACTGCAAAGCCATCGATCTGGCATTCCACCGAGGTGTTCCGGGCGAAGTCTACAATGTCGGCGGCAATAACGAGCGCACCAACATGCAGATCACGCGCCTCATCTTGTCTGAGATGGGCAAAGGCGAAGAGTCAATCAAGTACGTCGCTGACAGACTTGGACACGATCGCCGCTATGCTATCGACTCCACCAAGCTGCAGGAAGAACTCGGCTGGGTACCGGAGTACACGTTTGAAACCGGAATACACAAAACAATTCAATGGTATCTGGATAACCAAGAATGGATGCAGGCTGTCACCAAACAGCCCAAGCATGCAGACTTCGATGCCACACCACCGGCAGTGGCAGCACCAATTGCTCAACCAGCAAATGTGGTTGGCTAGACACAACTAAAACGGAGCTAGATAGAAATTATGAAACTGATGGTCACCGGCGCCGGTGGCATGCTCGGGCAAGCGCTCGTGCCCTGCCTCGAAGCAAGAGATCACCAGGTTATTGACCTGCCGAAAGAAAAGCTAGACGTCACGCACTACAACCAAGTCTTAGAGGCGATCAGCACTGAAAAGCCTGACCTGGTCGTTCACTGTGCGGCTTATACAAAAGTCGACCAGGCTGAATCAGAGCCCGGGCTGGCTTACTTGATCAATGGCTACGGCACGGAAAACATTGCCGTCGCCTGCGCCAATCACAATGTTGCCATGCTGTATGTCAGTTCGGACTATGTGTTCGACGGCGAGCAAAACACGCCTTATACCACGTGGGATAGAACCCGCCCGCTTTCAGTGTACGGGAAGTCGAAACTAGCCGGAGAAAAGGCTGTACAACGCCATCTGACGCGCTTCTACATCGTTCGCACCAGCTGGTTGTATGGACCGAATGGTCGCAATTTTGTCGACACAATTCACTCTATGGCTCAAGAAAGAGACACTTTGCGCGTGGTCAGCGACCAGATCGGCACGCCAACTTGCACGCTCAGCCTTTCGGAAACCATTGCGGATCTCATTGTTACCAAACGCTGGGGCATCTACCACGCCTGTGACGACGGAGTAACAAGCTGGTACGAGTTTGCCAAGGAAATCGTCAGTGGGCTGCCTGTACAGGTAATACCCATCGAAACCAAGGACATGCCACGTCCGGCGACCAGGCCGAAATATTCGGTACTGGACAAAACAACAACGGTAAATACCATCGGGCGAGAACTACAGCCTTGGAAAGAATCGTTGCGTGCTTATCTGGACATGAAAAAGCAACCTGTTTAGCGGCTCAGTTGCACGAATCCCTCACTGCCGCCGTTTCAAGGCAGCTTGTAAATTGCATTCATCCGATTAACCCGCGCCAGTGGAGCCTCACGGCTCTACATGCTATTCTATGCAGGTTGTTTATCAGAACAACCTCGGGTCTTGTTCATTCCAGGCCCAGACCGGCTAATCGCAACACACATGAACACAATCTCATCCAACGACATGCTCAAACCGCTTACAAAAGACGCCATTGGCAAAGACTACGTGTCGGATCTGTCCGTACAGGACTACGCAAAGAAAACACCGATTGAAGGTGTGCAGCTAATCAATTTGAATATGTTCGTCGACGACGGCGGTCAGCTGGCTGAAATAGTCCGTCTGGATGACAGCGGCAACTTGCAAATCTTGCCGAATTTCAAAGTCAAGCAAAGCACGTTCTCTCAAATGCTCCCGGGAACGATCAAAGCTTTCCATTTACATTACAACCAGGAAGATGTCTGGTTCGTCATCCCAACAGACCGTGTTCTTGTAGGTTTGTTCGATGCCCGCAAAGATTCACCGACCTACAACAAAACAATGCGCTTCGTTCTGGGTGCAGGACGCGCTCAAGCGCTCTATATTCCTCGCGGCGTTGCCCACGGCTTGGCTAACGTCTGGCAAAAGCCTGCCAGCATGATTTACTTCGTCAACCAGTGCTTCAATCCCGATGAGCCCGACGAACACAGACTGCCATGGAATGCGCTCGGCGACGATTTCTGGGAAATCAAGAAAGGCTAGATTCTTTCGCTACCCGTAACTCGAATCAGGCGGTATCTTTATCATCATGACTGACAATCATGATGATGAGCTTGTAACCGATCTTACAGATTCGATTGAGCCGCAGGTCAATTCCGATCAAGGCATCACGTCTGAGTGGCGTAGCTCAGTTCAAGATATTGCCGAGGACGATGTATTAGATTTCCTGCCGGCGAAGTCAGGCAAAGCCTTTGTCGGTGAATTGCTGTACGGTCGCTACCGCATTGTGTCCCTTATCGCCAAAGGCGGAATGGGCGAAGTATACAAAGGCAAAAACGAGAAGACAGACCAACCAGTCGCGATCAAGGTTCTCTCAAAAGGACTCGCTGAAAAGCAAGAAAGCGTTTACAGATTCATGCGCGAAATTGGCTCCGTTGCCGCGCTGAAGCATCCCAATCTCATTGCTGTTTCAGACATTGGACTAACCGATAACGGATGCCCATACTACGTTATGGAATTCGTTGAAGGGCGGAGTCTAGCGGACATTATTGGGACAGAACACACACTATCTGTGGAGCGAACAAAGGCAATACTGATTCAATTATCGAGCGCACTATCAGTTGCACACCAACTGGGGATCATCCACAGAGATATTAAGCCAAGCAATATCATCGTAAGGAAAACCGAGGACGCAGACGAGCAGATCAAATTGGTCGACTTTGGAATTGCTCAACGCATAGCAACAAAAGAAGAGATACAAAGGCTGACCGCCAAAGGCATGGTCTTCGGAAGCCCGCTCTACATGAGCCCTGAGCAATGCGAAGGCAAGCCGACCGATGCACGCTCTGATATCTACTCTACTTGTTGCACGATCTACGAATGTCTGAGCGGAAGACCACCATTTCGCGGTGAAACGCCCGTTCTGACAATGAGCATGCATCGCTCGGCAGCACCAGAACCGCTCAACCTAGCGGGCGAAGAAGGCCGTCTTCTGGAATCGATCATCATGCGCGGATTGGCAAAAAATCCCCAAGATCGATTCGAAAACGCCACCGAAATGCGAGATGCCCTGAGAATTAGAACTGCGCCCAGCGAAAAGCCAGTGTCACCGCCTGCAGTCACCGCAAAGGAAGAATCAAATCCAGTCATTCTTCCAGAGCAGCCAGCTTCTCAGGAAAAGACAGTCGCCACCACCGAAGAGACACCGGCGAAGCTGCCCGCATGGTTCGTGCAATCAATAATTGCTATCGTCGTAACTGCAATCTCTATCGTGTTCTTTTTGCAGTTGCTTAGAAACGTATTCGCTCCGCACTAGGGAATGAAAATTGTCGAAGAAACCACCATTCTGGCTAACCCCCACGGGATTTTTTTCTTTAGTGGTTCTTGCTTGCACAATGATTCTTCTCATAGCCACTTATGCGAATATGTTCGGAACTAATTGAGAACTCCGACTTTGGCACGGCCATTCTGAAACGGCTCGGCATATGCGAACGAGGGCTTTATCACAAATTTTCCTGTGCGTGCGGAAACGTATCCCCATTGCTTCTTGTCGTAAACAGGCACCAATCCGTCTTCATACTCTTCTTTGGCGCTGCGATTATATGGGCGAGGGCAATTGAAAATCGCTTTGCACTTTGCTGGAAAAACAAAAGTAGTTATACCCTGGTGCGTAATTAGCACGCAGCGCCCATCTGCAAGGCGCACAGGAGCAACGCCGTCGGAAAACGGACTCGCTTGAGTGTAAACGGGCTTCAAAACAACCTTTCCTTGTTTGTTCAAAAATCCCCACTTACCATTTTTTGCAAATGCCACCAGGCCTTCGCGACAGTCAGTCAAAGCGTCATACTCTGGCTTTATAAGCCACTTTCCAGTCTTGTCCAGCAGTCCGTACTTCTCGTTCAACTTTGCGGTGAACGTGCCTTCGCTCTGCGGATAGATGAAAGTGGCACTGCCATCCGTTAGCCGAACGCCCTTATCATTTACGAGAAACACACGGTCTTTTCCAATTTTCAAAATTGCCAATCCAGATTCATCGAAGTCGTCTCCCCATGAATAGCGCGCTGGAATAATGAATTTTCCAGATCTATCGATGTAACCTGTATAAATTCCATCTCGCACTTTTGCCAATCCATGATGGAAATCATCGGCTCTCGTAAAACGCGCAGGAATTACTTCCTTGCCGTTGATATCCATGTAACCCCAAAGATTACCGGCTCTAAAGGCTACTCGTCCTTCCGAGAAATTAGAACAATCGTTCAACTTCACAGCAATTGTGAAACGTCCGCGATTATCAACGAATCCGAACTTAGCCTTCTCAGAAACTGGAGCTCTGTTTGCTGCACAGATGCGATTGGATTCCCAGATTGATGCGTAGAAAGACGAGCTGACTGCCTCTACATCCAATCCCTGAATGTAAAAGTAAGCAGCAGTTGCTGTGAGCGAGATGGCGATAAGAGAAACGATTCTTTTCATGTCTGTTTTACTCGATTACTGAAGAGCGCTTGCGGTCGATGATTACGTATCGCTTGCTAAGCTTATCGACAATCGTTTGCCGGCCTTTGATGAGCGTTACACACAAAAGAAAGCCGTATGCAGAATAGAAAATCAGCCACGAACAACTGAAGAATTGAACTCCGAACGAGTTTCGAAATTCATGAGCTATGAAAAGCGCCGGCAAGAAAACAACTGGCAAAAGGCTGGTGTAGACCATTGCTTGAACTATCTGCTTTTGCATCGCGTTGAAGAAATTGATCGATTCACCGTCGTGATTAACGACCTTAAGACCGAACACTATTTTTCCCAATGTTGACTGCAGACGACTGGACTCTATTGCAGCGAAAAGGACGATAACTAAAGTTGCAGACAAAAGGTACGCAAACGCCATGAGACAAACAACAATTGAAAAGGTCCACGCTTGATCCATTCCGAGCTTCGCTACATTTTCGTAGTTGGCTATCGCGAAGGTTGAGAGCAGCGAATAGGCTAACGAGTAGTACAGAACAGCATCTAGCAAAGCGCTTCCAACGCGGCGCCATAGTGATGCGAATTCTACATTGGCGGGAATACTTACCTCCGTGTTTATTCGCTTCATGAAAGTTGGAGGAGCTTCCTCGAATGACGCCGGAACTACATACGCGCGTGCGATTCGATCGTGGATCAACTGCAATCGATTGCCGATCACCACATGCAAAATAGGAATTGCGGAGATCGTCACCATTAGTGGCTTCAGCGCATGACGCACGGTTGCGCGAATGAAGGAAATTTTCTGTCCGGCAGAATTCGCGATGCGCAGTTTCATCCAACGCTTACCAAACGTGGCACCCATCTCAGATTCGAAATGAGCGTGATAGAGCCAGTTTGTGAGATATAGCGAGCCAAACCACAAGTGAAGTGGCAGAAGCTGTTGTTGCATAGTACCGTCAAAGATGGTCGGAAGCGCGAGAATTGCCGCTGCCAGCATGAACACGGAGCCGAAGGTTGGAGCAAACGAAATCATCGAGTCGAGGAAACCGACTGCGAAAGCTCCAACAGCACACAGCCAGAAATTCCAATTGGAGAGCAGCACATTATCCGGAAACACCTTGAACATCAAGACGCACATCGCGGAGGAAATTGCTCCGACTACTGCTGAATCGATCAAGGCCGCGACGAAACGAGCTTTTAAGAAACTACCAACAGAAGGCAGAAATACTTCTTGCTTTTCTGCCAATAAAGCTGATTGCAACATTTGGGTGAACCTGTGCACACACACGAGCCAGCCGGCCGGTGCGGTGTTAGAAACTGGAGGGGCGCTAAACGTCCAACCATCATAGCGAATCCACTTGACAACGTGTCCGATTTTAACACTTCCTTCATTTCCGCTTGCCGTCCGAGGTTTTCAGCCCCGAAGAGGCTTAATTGCGGCTCGTTTCGGGAAAAACGAAGAAAACAGGCAACACGCGACCAAACCACTGTTCACCGGTAACGGACCAAAATGAACGAGCCTGCACGAAAGACCCAAAAACCTCACCTAGAAGCGGTTTCGGATGACCACTCTAAGGACTCAGGGGTTTTCGTAGAAACTAATGACGAACATCTCTTCAAAGGTGGCGGCGGTGGTCCTCCGCAGCCTCCAAAAACTTCTGAAGGACCCGGGATGCTTTTCTACACAGGACTGATTCTGGTCCTGATCAGCGGTTTTGCCTTATCAAAAGATGCTGCAACCGCCACCTACAGGCAAAAGCTCATTTCTTTCGGCGAATTACGCGTTTCGCTCGAACTGATGTTTATGGCTACTGGGTTTAGTCTTCTGTTTACGGCAATTGGAGTCATGCAAGCGCGCCACGCAGCAAGAAGAATTGAAAGACAGTCAGGCAATCAAGTCAAAAGCCTTACAGCAAAACGCTTGGATAAAGTTTCCGACGGAGATTTGCTTGCAGTGATCTGCAACTACTTCTCGACGATCTTCCACTAAATTTGAACTAGTTGCCGTCCAACCAAGCTTGCATAACCGCTTGGGCGACGGCCTCGTGCACATCTCTATCCAGAATGCTGGGCACCAGCGAATCCATTTTGGTCTGGCCTGCAATCGCATGTGCTGCTGCAATCTTCATCGCATCGGTGAAGTGCGTTGCGCCAATTTTGAGAGCGCCGCGGAACAAGCCCGGGAAAGCAAGGGCGTTGTTGATTGTTCTTCCATCGGCGGCAAACTCTGCACCGCATTTAATGGCAAGTTCAGGATTGATTTCTGGGTCCGGGTTAGAAAGAGCCAAAATCACTTGCCCTTTCTGCACCATCTCAGGCTTGATCAAACCAGGCACACCGGTTGTGGCGACAACGACGTCGGCATCGGTCATCAAAGCATTCAGATCAACTGGTTTTCCACCCAATTTTTCGAGACGTTCCATGGCCTCTTTCTTCAAATCCGTTCCCAAGATCTCGCCAACGCCATAAGCTTTGAGTAAGTGGGCAATGCCAAAGCCGGCAGCGCCAAGTCCTATGATGCCTACCTTCGCGGTGCCCAGATCAATACCGGTTCGCTGAGTAACTGTCATCAAAGCGCCGAGAACGACCACAGCCGTGGCGTGTTGATCGTCGTGGAGAACCGGGATGTTGAGCCGCTTTTGTAGCTGCTCTTCAACAGCGAAACATTCGGGAGCAGCAATATCTTCCAAGTGAATTGCAGCAAAAGTGGGAGCGATTTCCGCCACCGTGTCCACGATCACATCAATATCTGTGGAGTTCAAAAGTATAGGTACGGCACTAATGCCAACCAATTGTTGATAGAGAACTGATTTGCCTTCCATCACGGGCATTCCGGCAACTGCTCCGATGTTTCCCAGTCCCAGAATTGCAGTGCCGTTGGTTACAACCGCAACTGTATTGGCAATTGATGTATAAACTTTACTTGCTTGTGGTTCTTTCTCAATCAACTTGCAGATTTGAGCGACGCCAGGCGTGTAGATTCTGTGCATCTCTTCTACACTATCGAGCTTCACGCGACTGCGAATCTCAATCTTGCCGCCTTCGTGCGCATGTTGAACCGGGTCGATAACCGCTTCCACTTGCACACCTTCAAGCACTTTCAATCCTTCCAGAATGCATTGCAAATGGGTATCATCATCGATTTGCAAACTGAATTCACGAATTATGAAGTCATGCCCTTGAGACACGATGGTGATCTCGCCAATGTTTGCGTCAAGTTCGCCCAGGAGGGTCGCAATTTTGCCGAGAAATCCCGGCTTGTCTGTAACGCGCAAGCGGATGATGCGCAGTATTTTTGCGTTTGATCTAACCGGAGTGGTGGCGACCATGAAAAGCCTCCCAGGGCGTTGCACTTACATTTGAACGTGCAGTCTGAATCTAAGTGAGGACAGTCTAACCGACAACGTTCGGCCTAGCGCCCGTCACCAAGCCATATTTCACGATTTATAAAGTAACAAAAGTAGAAAGCATGGCGCCGATTGTGGCATCAGCGTCACCATCCGTAACAAGAATTAACTCCAACTGCCCTGGCTTTTGCAGAACCGGCCTGGCATAAATGCCCTCGACTTTGAGACTGGTGTCCAAGAGTTGTATGTGTAAGTCTTGAAATTTTCCGTCGCCGATGGCAATCGCCGATCCGGCACAAGGTCCGTCCAGATAGCTATCATCTGTCGATTCCGCCGCAGCACAGTAAACAATCTGACCGGATGAAAGAACACAAAGATCAGTAAATGAAAGGGCTACATCCTTTATTTTTCCCAGCTCTTTAGGATGAACATCTATAAACGCCTTGCCATTCAACTCGTGCGTGTCATAGGACTGATAGAGAAACTCGCCCAGATTCAAGACAATTACGGCATTATCGCCATCTTTGGAATTCCCTCGATTGACTAACAAAAGTTTTTCACCCAGGACGGAAGCTCCTTCAATATTGAGTTTGCGCACTTTAGTTCTCAAAAATGCAAAAAGCCCCGAGAGATTGAGTGGCAGGACTTCTCCAGCAATCTTACCGCTGCCGTCGAGTGGCAGAATGCAAGCTTTACTGCGCCACTCTTTCGAACCGGATGGCACTACCAGCAGTGCTCTATGTTCCGAATATTTGCTCTGAGGTAAAACGCAGATCGCCTCCAAATCAGGCTTCTTTAGCTTGCGCGCCTTGTGTTCGGCGGGCAGGTCACCGGCGAAGAGACGCACCCAGTCGCCTGGTTCATCACTATCGAGTTTGAAACAAGCAAGGCACATCTGGTCATCGGCAACTATGTACAGGTACTTTCCGGCAACGGCAATGCCACTGGCAGCAGACACAAAGGCAGCGCCCAGCTCACCCTTATTCATTTTCAAATCGCGAATCTTCTTGACTTCCAACATGCCCTTCCAACGCTCGCTACAGCCACTGTAGAGTCGACGCCATGCGTCGCCCTACACTAGTGAACCAGTACAATTCGACTCTCAGAGCTACTGACAATCAAGTTCTTATCAATAGGTTTTATTCGAAAGAATCGCTACTATTTAGAAAGAAGAAACGAGTGCCACCCTCCAGATGAATTCCTGGATCGACAAACTAATCAACAGCGCTCTCAAGGGGCGCTACTTGACGCTTGTGGCGACAGTTCTGGTTATCATCGCCGGCGTCGTCGCGGTGAAGATGCTCCCTTTGGAAGCCTATCCGGAATTGACGAATCCGCAAGTGCGCGTGATCACGCTCTATCCAGGCAAAGGTCCGGAAGAGATTGAGCGAATTGTGACGGTTCCTCTTGAGAAAGAACTGAACGGAATTCCCGGTCAGACTTCGCTGCGCTCATTGTCACTCTACGGACTTTCTGTTGTTACAACGACTTTCGTCGAATCGACACCGACGGCACTGGCTCGCCAGCAAGTCTTGGAACGGCTGGAACAAGCCGATATTCCGGATGATGCGCATCCGCACTTGGAACCGGATGTCGGGTCCTTAAGAGAAATCTTCCGCTACTGCTTGCACAGCCCATACTATTCGGCAATGGGACTGCGCTCTATACAGCAATGGGAGATGGAGAAGCTATTCCGGCAGATACCAGGCGTAATCGGCGTAATCAGCGAGGGCGGGCCGACTAAAGCCTATGAGGTCGACGTTAATCAGTACCAGTTGAAGTCATACGGTATTACATTACAACAGGTTTTCGACAGCCTCAGCAAAGCCAATGCCACCTCAGGTGGTGGCTTCATTGAAAAGAGCGGTACGGCGCTGATTGTGCGAGAATTGGGTCTTCTCAAGGGGGTCAGCGATATCGAGTCAGTGGTTGTGAGCGCCGACAAGAAAGGCACTCCAATCAGAATTCGCGACATCGCCAAGGTAAAAATCGGCTCGTTGGTCAGACGCGGACAAGTCGGAAAAGGACATGAGGACGACGTAGTCGAAGGAATCATTCTCTTGAGGCGTGGAGAAAACCCATCGCAGGTTTTAGAACGCGTTTACGAGCGTTTGCCCGAAATCATCAAAAGACTTCCGCCTGGCGTAACTATGGAAGTCCTCTACGACCGGATGGACTTGATCAATCAAACAATCAAGACGATTAGAACCAATATTCAATTCGGCATTGGTCTGGTAGTTATTTTGCTCTGCTTGTTTCTGCTCGACATACCGGCAGCAATCATCACAGCCATTCCGATTCCACTGGCGATGCTGATCGCCTTTATCTGTCTGAATTTGTTCGGCGTGCCGGCAAATCTGCTCAGCCTGGGGGCCATTGACTTCGGCATCCTTGTAGACAGCTCTGTGGTAATGGTGGAAAACATCGTACGCCGGTTGTCGGAAGAAGGGCGAGACCTGTCCGTAAACCATCGACTCATGCTGCTAAACGAATCAGCTCGTGAGGTTGGCGCGCCGATTCTTTTCGGTATCGCAGTGATAGTAGCCACTTTCCTGCCAATTTTTACCTTCCAGGGCGTCGAGGGCAAACTGTTCCGCCCCCTGGCTACGACAATGGTATGCGCATTGATTGGAGCGGGTCTTGTGGCAATGACACTGGTTCCGGTGCTGTGCTCGCTCATACTGACGAAAAAGCCCGTGACGGAGCGCACAAGCCCGTTAATCAGCCTGGCGCTTTTGGTTTATAAGCCGACTTTGAAATGGGCTCTCAAAGTAAAAGCGATAGTGATTTTGCTGGCTACCTTGGCTTTTCTTGGTTCAGCAATACTTTTCACCAATTTGGGCAGCGAATTTCTGCCTCACCTGGAAGAAGGAAATATTTGGCTTAGAGCCACGGTAAAGCCTGGTTCTGTCACCCTGCAGGAATCGGTGAAAGTGGCCAGAAAAATTCGAGAGCGCGTTCTTAAGTATCCGGAAGTCACACAGGTCCTCTCTCAAGAAGGCGGTCCCGATGATGGAACAGACCCGGCAAAATTTGCCGACCAGGAGTTTTACATCGGCTTGAAACCCGCTAAGGAATGGCGGCCGGAGTTCGGGGAGAATAAAGAAAAGCTGATCGCAAGTATGAAAAAGGAATTGGAAGAAATTCCGGGCGTCGGCTATTACTTCACTCAATACATTCAAACCACTGTCGATGAGGCGCTTTCCGGAGTACAGGGATCGCTTGTAGCAAAAATCTCGGGACCGGATTTGTACGTACTGGAAGGGCTTGGACATAAGGTCGGCAGTGTCATGGATAAAACACCAGGCATCGTTGATGTAATCGTTGACCCGCTTGTCGGCCAGCCCCAATTCGCCATCGAAATCGACCGCGATGCTGCGGCGCGCTATGAGTTGAATGTAGACGACTTGAAGCGCCTGGTCGAAACGGCTATCGCGGGAGCTTCCGCGACAAAGGTAATTGAAGGTGAACGCAAATACGATCTCATCGTTAGGCTCGCGCCTGAGCATCGCTCTACCGAAGAGTCTCTTGGCGAGATATTTGTCGACACGCCCAGCGGGCAGAAAGTGCCTCTGTCTCAATTCGCCAGCCTGAAAGAGATCTCCGGAGCCACACAGATTTGGCGCGAGCAAGGCTCTCGCTTAGCCACCATTCGAGCCAATGTACGCGGCCGTGACCTGGCTACAGCCGTGGAAGATGCTCAAGCAAGAGTAAATAAGGAGGTCACATTCCCGAGCGGCTACCAAGTCTCTTGGAGCGGCGAATTCCAGAGACAAAAGGAAGCTTCACACCAATTGGCGATTGTGGTCCCAGTGACGCTTGTCGTGATTATTACGATTCTCTACTTGTCGTGCGGGACATTCAGAGGCGCAATGGTAATGTTCTCGGTAGTCCCTCTGGCTGCAATCGGCGCCATCTTAGCCATGTATTTGACCGGCACATATTTCTCCATATCCGCAGGCGTGGGCTTTATTGCCTTGTTCGGACTGGCGGTAAAGAACGGAATTCTGCTTGTATCATTCGTTAATGAGCTGAGGCAGGAAGGTCTGCCGATTGAAGAGGCTGTCTATAAGGGCGCGCTTATCCGTATGAGACCAGTGTTGATGACCGCCGTTATCGCGGCCGCAGGGCTTTTACCGGCAGCACTTTCCAATGAGATCGGATCCCAGACTCAAAAACCTTTCGCTATAGTGATAATTGGCGGTCTGGTATCTTGTACTCTTCTGACACTCTATGTGTTGCCAGTTCTCTACATAAAATTCCAGCCTAGAGCCACAAGGCCAGGACAGATCGGCAGTTCAAAAAAGTCTGAACCCCAGCCGTCGCCCAAACCACCCAAAGAGGAAGGTAGACCTCAGTGAAAATCGAAAATCCAAGATTTTCATTTCCAAAGCATGCGGCAATCATGTCGACAGCGCTGGCTTTCGGTTTGCTTGGTTTGCCATTCATGCTTTCCGGATGCACGCATGATGCACAGAGTGCAATGGTTCAACAGCTGAAGTTGCCGCACAAAGGCGAAGTCGATATGGACGAAACCATACCATCGACCGGCTTCGTGACGATTCAACCGGAGCAGATGAAAGAGATTCATTTGACTACCGAAGTTGTTCGACAACACAAAATGGTCAAGGAGGTTTGCTTGACCGGGCAAGTAGAGCCTGATTCAAACATCACAACACCTGTGATTTCCCTGGTTCCGGGACGTATCGAGAAATGCTTCGTGCAACTGGGTGACGTTGTAAAAGAAGGGCAAAAGCTAGCCTTCATCAGAAGCGATGATATCGCGCAAATCGAAGCCGAGTTGTTGAAGAACGTACTCGACTTCGAAGCAGATATAGACCAGGCGCGCTTTCAGCTTGCCCTTTGCGAAAAAATCTACGGACGCCACAAACAGTTATTTAGCGAAGGAATCAGTGCCAGAGCCGATCTCGATACAGCTGAAAACGAGTATCAAAAAGCACAAGTAGCGCTAGAAACTTTGAAAGACAAGCGAGAAGCGCTTATTACGACGGCTCGCGAAAGACTGCGGCTCTACGGGGTCGAAAAAGATGAACTCGATCGGGTCTTAGCAAAGAAAAAAATCGACGACGATTTCTACATGCTTGCTCCCCGCGACGGAATCATTACCGAAAGGAATGCTGACGTCGGGCAGCTTATTGACAACATGCACAATATTTTCATCGTCACAGACCTGAGACAGGTATGGCTCACAGCGCAGGCTTTTGAGAAGGACATCCACCTCATAAAGAAAGGCCAGAGCGTCGCCGTAACTGTCAATAGCTACCCAGACAAGGTTTTTCCCGGAAAAGTGGACTATACTGGCGTCATGCTCGACACCGCCTCACGCACGATGCCGGTGCGCGCTACAGTGCAAAATCCCCAGATTATTCTTAAGCCGGAGATGTTTGCAAACATGCGCGTTGAAATAGGCGAGACGCAAGCGCTTTCGATTCCATTTGAATCGGTGCGAAAAACAGGCGAAGCGACGGTAGCATATGTGGTGCTGGGAAATAATCGGTTCGAGGAAAGAAAGATAGAGGTAGGTAGGAAACTCGGTAGCAGCGTGGAAATATTGAAAGGTCTGCGTCCGGGCGAAACTGTGGTGGCACACGGAAGTTTGCAATTACAGGGACAAATGTTAAAGCAGTTATCCGAATGAGCTCAGGTTTTAACGCATCAGTGGCATCACGCTCCTACACGGGGCTGCAGCCTGCATCACAAAATACAAAATACGGCGACAAGGAGAAAGAGCCTGCGATGAAGCTCGTTACGGCTATTATCCAGCCCTTCATGATCGACAGGCTTGCACGCGCTCTTTTCAAAGCGCCAATCAGCGGCTACACAGTGACCGAATCACAAGGATCGGCAAAACCAGACATGTCCAATCCACAGTATCTGGTTCCACGCTCCAAAGTTGAAATCGTCATCAGGGAAGAGCATGTCGAGGAATTGATCAATATCATTCTCCACGCAGTCGGCACCCACCAGGACGGCGACGGATTGCTCTTCGTTTCCAATATCGATCAGGTTGTCGACATCGCTTCCGGAAAGCGCGGAGCGGACGCTCTCAAAATCTCGCAAGAGTAGTATCGGTTCTTTAGAAAATCACTGCTGAATGGCTCGCATACTGGTAGTCGAAGACGAAAAGGATCTCTCCAGGCTGATTGCCGACTGGCTCAAACGCGATCATCATCTTGTAGAGCAGGTATACGACGGCAAATCCGCACTTGAACAGATGACCGGAACCAGCTTTGACGTGGTTGTTTTAGACTGGATGTTGCCGGAAATGCAAGGCATTGAAGTCTGCCGCCGCTATCGCCAGAAGGGTGGAAACGCAGCAATAATCATGCTTACAGCCAGACAGTCTTTAGATGACAAAGCGGAAGGATTCGAGTCGGGCGCGGACGATTACTTGACGAAACCATTCCAACTCAAAGAATTGGCTATGAGAGTGAAGGCACTGCTCAGACGGTCTTCATCAGAGCACCACACAAAACTCTCTATTCGCAACATCGAATTGGACATTGAAAATCATCGCGTGTTGAAAGATGGCAAAGAAGTGCATCTGTTGCCTAAAGAGTTTCGTTTACTGGAATTTTTGCTGCGTCATCCTCAAAGAGTTTTCAGTGCAGACGAGATACTCGACAGTGTTTGGGAAATGGATTCAAACGCGCACCATGACACTGTGCGCGGGCATGTAACCAGGCTTAGAAAGAAGCTCGACAGTGATGGCGAGCCTTCCGTCATCGTCACAGTGCACGGCGTCGGATACAAATTAGGAACAGAAGATGCTTAACCAGATGCGGGTAAAGCTCGCGCTTTACTTTATGTGTCTGGTTCTTGTTTTGCACTTGGCTGGCGCTACCGCGTTTTATGTTTTATTTTCTGCAAGCCTGGTTCGCTCTAATGAAGCACTGCTAGCTGATCTTGTTTCCGAAATCAGACCATCTATAAAAGTAGAAGACGGTCGACCGACCTTGCAAGACTGGGCAAAACGAGCTGATGAAGCCAATTCAATAGTGACCGCCAGCATACAGGTGTTTGACACCAACAAAAAGCTGCTCGAAAAATACGGCAGCGACGGCATAGAACGGTTAGCCAGAGGACGATTGGAAGAGCGAGACCACCAAGGAAAGCGGACTGTCCGATCTCTCAACGAAAAAATCAATTCCGGTGGCAAGCTTTGCGGCTATCTGCAAGTTCAAGTTTCCACCAAGCAAAACGACCAGGCCAGTGAATTAGCAATCTACGCAACCATCGTCGCCATGCCGTTTCTTGGCGCACTTGTTGCCATCGCCGGATACTTATTCTCCGGATTAGCACTGAAACCGGCCGAACAAGCAATGCAATTGACACGACGTTTCGTCGCCGACGCCGGTCACGAACTGAATACACCCATCGCGATTATCGAAGCCAGCCTGGAGGCTCTAAGCGAAATTTTGCGCGAGAACAACGTCAAAGAAGATCTCACCGAGATCATTGCCAAAGCCAGCGCCAGAATGAGTGAACTTGCCTCAGATCTGATTTTTCTTGCCCGAGTGGAAAACCCGATTTCTCACTATGTAATGACTCCCGTCAGCGTGAAGAAGCTGCTGGAGGACGTGTGCGAGGACTTCACCAACCTCGCAAAAACACGAAACATCCACTTCAAGCTGGGCTCTGTCTCTGAACAGGAGATCATGGGCAACCTCGAATTCCTTAGAAGGATGGTAACAAACCTCGCTAGTAACGCACTTCGTTACACGGATGAGGGTGGCACCATTATTATTTGGTCAGAAGTAGAAGGTCGCAATCTAGCGATAAAAGTCAGTGATACGGGCATCGGCATTCCACAGGAGAGCATCAATCACGTCTTCGACCGCTTTTATCGCGTCGACAAAGCGAGGGCAAGAGCCGCCGGTGGTGCCGGTCTCGGCCTTTCAATCGTAAAAGCGGTAGTGGAATCGCACAAGGGAAATATCTCTGTAACAAGCGAAGTCGGGCGCGGCAGCACGTTCAAAGTGACTATTCCATTGGCTTAAATCTCAAGACCTAAGTGGGAATTCCACGACGGGAATTGGGTTTGATCACAAAACCGTCACATCGCGATCACAAGTTAACAACATACTATTGTTAGATTATCGATGAACCAAGCCAGGTACGGGCTTGCTCCTCCTGAAACTAATACCGAAGTGCAGAGCCACCAGAACCGGATGGCTTCCCTCAATTTGCATTGGAATCAATAAACATGGAACTCACAGTCACCAGAGTAACCCCCAAGGCCGCGTCTAATACCGAAAAACCGGAAAACGGAATAAAGGGTCTAAAGCACTGGAGGCACGACCTCGTTGCGGGAATGATTGTATCGCTCGTGTCGGTGCCTCTTTCCTTAGGTATTGCAATCGCCTCGGGTGCTCCACCTATCTGCGGACTGATCTCTGCCATCATCGCCGGACTAGTTTTTCCCCTCTTGGGCGGCGCCTACTGCACAATCAGTGGACCGGCAGCCGGTTTGGCTCCGGCAATCATGGCGTGCATCATGGTTCTCGGCAAAGGCAATATGGAGCAAGGCTACACGCTGGTTCTCGGTGTCATCACGATGGCGGGATGTCTACAGCTCCTCCTCAGCCATCTTAAAGCGGCGCGCTTCAGCGCAATGTTTCCGGTCATTGCCGTAGAAGCAATGCTTGCCTCCATAGGATTGATGATCATCGCCAAACAAATTCCGGCGCTGGTCGGACATAAAGGGCATGAGCACGAGTTCTTCGGACTGATGGCTGAAGCACCTTCAAACTTGATGCAATCGAACGCGACAGTGCTATTCATAGGCGTTGTTTGCTTGCTCATTCTATTTACCTTTCCAAAGCTTCTGGCGAAAACAAAACTGCGCATGATCCCGCCTCAGTTAATCGCAGTAACCGTAGGGGCGGTTCTCGGTCAGGTCATGAACATTGATCCAAAGTTCTTGATCAATATTCCGGCAGATCCGCTGAAGCACGGCATTGTAATGCCTAACTTCGTCGGACTATTCTCAGATCCCAGCATGTGGTGGACTATTGCCGGCTGCGTTCTCACTCTTACCTTGATCGATGGTTTCGAATCACTCGCCACCATCATGGCCGTCGACAGAATCGATCCTTTTCATAGAAAGTCCAATCCGGACCGCACCCTCTTCGCAATGGGCATGTCCAACATCTGCTCCAGCTTGGCCGGTGGACTGACCATCATTCCAGGCGGCATCAAGAGCACAACAAACATCTTGTCCGGCGGCAAAACACTGTGGGCTAACTTTTATAACGCCGCATTCCTGATCTGCTATCTTTTGATCGCTCGCGAATACATCAATATGATTCCGCTTGCAGCACTGGCAGCGGTTCTCATCCATATCGGATACAAGCTTTGTGAACCAAAGAAATGGTTCTATGCAGCTTCGGTAGGCAAAGAACAACTCTTCCTTTTCGCCTCGACAATTGCCGTCACGCTGTATACAGACCTGCTCTGGGGCTTGATTTACGGCATGGCAGCAAAACTTATTCTGGCTTGGGTTTACTCACTTTCAAGCACACTGGAAAGACACCACGGTCACAGCCCTGTAACCGCAAGAACTCTCTGGGTGGAGTTTGTGAAACTGTTCCGCAACCCAGTGGCAATGCACGACACGCAAGACGGCGAGCACAAGATTCGCTTCAATGGCCCCGTCGTTTGCTTCAACGCACTGCATGTTCAAAAAGAACTCGACAAAATTCCCGCAGGCTGCAGAAAAGTAACACTCATCTTTGCGCCGTCTGTCGGCCTTGTCGATCACACCAGCGCTTCCAATATTCTGGCTTTCCAAGCCGAATGCCACAGACTTGGCAAATTGGAAGTGGAAATCTCCGGTCTGGAACTGCTTCGAATGCACTCGAAGGATGCAAGCTGCATGCGCCACGCCCACTGCAACGGCTGGCAGCACAGACGCCACGCATAGGCGCAGCCGTTATTGAAGGAACTGTTCTTGTAGGGGCGACGCCATGCATCGCCCCTACATCAGCCGTAACCGTAGGGGCGGCATTCTTGCCGCCCGCCGGGCGACGCATGGCGTTGCCCCAACATCAGTCCTGTCGCAAAGGCAGCGCTGGCTGCATTTAAAGCAGAGCGCTAGATCGCCGACAGATTAGGAAATGTACCGGTCCAGTCTTTGGGCTGGGCTTCTTCCATCTTCAAACGATGAAACTCTATCAGGGCTTGCTCAATCGAAAGGACCTGATCGAGAGCCAGTTTGTATGTGTAGGCGGCGCGCTGAGCGATGACCAGCTGTTCATCGGAAATAAAGCCGCAGCGTTGCAACAACGAGCGAACATCTTCAGGCAAGGAAGGCACAACCGGCTCTGCCAGCGGGGAAACAGCTCTCAACTCCTGCCAGGTCATTTCCATTTCGCTTTGTACCGCATCACGGGTCAGTGGATCGTAATTGACACCACCGCGCAAAATAACCTCGGGCAAGGCTCGGGTCAATTTCAAATATCTGTAGAACGACATCACCAGCGGCTTGTTACGCTGCCAGTGCTGACCGGATTCGGATTTTATTTCCTCGCGTCTTTGAGCCGCATGTACATTTCGCAGAACGCTTAAGCCCTGAGGAACGGTAAATTTGTGGGAGCGAATCAACTTTTGCACTTCCAATGTTGACTCGACCATCTCCTGCTTGATCATTCCTTTTCCAACAAGAAACTCGCCCAGCCTAGCTCCTTCCTTGGAGCTGGAATGAAGAGCGTCCTTAATACTGACTTCCGAAACCACTCCGGACTTCACAAGCAGGCACCCGGTCAGGGTCTCAGCATGCAAACCAATGCCAGCCAAAATTGAGTTTCGGGCTCCGTCTTCTACATATTGGCTTAGTTTCTCAAAAGCACCGTTTCTATCAATATCGCCTCGGCGTATTTTCGCCTGCAAACCTAAAGCCAGTTGAATCAAGTCTTCAGTGATGCTGCCGTGATTGAGCAGAATTCGACCAAGAGGCAGGCCTGTAGCTTTAGCCAAAGCAAGCACCACCTTCAATTCGCCACCCGAAATTGCACCGGTTGCGGCTAGAAGATCACCGAGTCGATTGCGCGGAAGCGGCTCTGGCTGCACGGCAAGAAGGTTGAACGCCACACCGAGCGAGACATGTTTTCTCTTCGCGAGTGCCATCGCGTTCGAAGCATCTTGCAGTGAGATTGCTCCGTCTCTTATGTACGACTGAGCCACAACCGCCGACTGGATTGTTTCCGGGTCGACCTGTTCTCTCAGAACAAGGCACATACCAACCGGTAACAAATGAGCGCGCGAGTCATGTAAAGCAACTTGCAGTTGCTTTTCTGTTATCAGTCCCCATTCGACCAGCCAGTCACCAATGGGGCGTTCGACGACATTTCTGTCCAATCTGCCTCCAGTGTTTCCGTTAGAACCAGGGAACCAGACTCCGAGAGACTCAATACAGTCAGTCACAATCTACTCATTCCCGAAAGCCGACTGCCCGTCACCTGCTTAGAAGAAATGTGTCGATCAAAAAGGCAAAGTCCCCGGTGTTATCCGGGGACTCGCTATCTAGTCTCATCTGCTGCCGAGGTAGATGCGACTAAGAATCTAGATTTAGATTTCGAGTTCTAAATTCTAAAGAACGGAGTTTCAACGACTTTATCAAGCCAGATTACTTGAATCTGGTATTGACCAGGTCCGCATTGCACGCTCGGTGCAACAACAGAACCATCCTCGTTGGTTTTGCGAGAGAAAACGACGCCACGCTCCATCTCAGTGACTCTAACTTCTACGTCGGCAAGGGCATTTTCTTCTTTGTCTTTTGCTTGCAAGAGAACACGCAATTGGTCTTTGTCTACCAGCCAACCGAGATTGACTTGCACTGTGGCATCATCAATTTGCTTTTGGAAAGTACCCAGAGAAACCAACTGAGTTCCCACACCCCGCAGCGCGCCAGCCGGGACCATTTGTTGCCATTGCATAGCGCCGAGCATATCTTGCCATGCGCCGATTGCCGTTTCCTTCGTGCTGCCGACCAGGTCCTTGAGCATCAGCACTGCAGACTCTGCCTTGGCCACAACAGGCTTAACAACAGACTCTTGAATGAGACGACCGGTGACACGCTTGAGAATCGCTTCGTCCTTCTTGGACAAAGTTGTGTGCTTAGAAGCAGCCCACATAGCTTTGTCGAACATGCTGTTTTCGCCGGGCATCGGCAAAATGTCTGCATGCTCCTGGCAGAACGATTCGAAAGTCTCAGCGCACGCGCGCTCATCCTTTATAGATAGAATCTTTGCCAGTTTTTCTTGAAGGGTGTTCATGGTCATCTCCTAAAGTCGTGCCTCGTCCCTGTCGAGTTTTTCTTTGAATGCTTTCAGCGTTCGGACGATCTTCTTGTCGACCGTATCTATACTCTTGGGGTCCATTTTTAGACACGAAATCAAATCTTCTCTTTTATGACCTTCGACATACTTCAAAAGGAAGCAGGTACGGTGCAATTGGGTCGGTAGCTCGGCCAAAATCTGCTCAATCAGATCATTAATTAGGGCCTTAACTGCCGGGTCGGATGTCTCAGAATCGCCGGAAAGAACAGAAAGCTCCCAACCCAGAACATCTTCGGGGTTTCTGCCGTCATCTTCGTCGAACATACTATCTAAGGATGTGGTCCGCCACTGGGTCGAATTGCCGGGCGTATCGTCAAATGACTTGCCAGGGGCAAGCCCGGTGACCTTCATCGCCTGCCCGTCCATTTCGGTCTCGGAGCTGGAAACGCCCACAGGTATTACTCGAGGCTTGTCTTTGGCGTTTGGATCACGTTTCTTGAGCTGAACCTTGTGATAGCGCTCCAGGTTTTGGGCGATGGCCTTGTTGCAGGCACCCAAACAATATAAGGATAGGTTTGCGTCCGGATGGGTGGGGTCAAAGTGCTGGCATACCAATAGAAGGGCATTTTGCAGGATATCTTCAATATCTTCATCCGTGGCAAGGCGAGCGCGCGAGCGGATGTACCGCATCATGCGCTGGGGGGTGAAATCCATCTCCCCTCTTAGAAAAGCCCTGCTTTCGCTGTCCTTCATATCCCCCGTCTGCCTGGCGCCGCATAAAGCATGTATATACGGATTTCAGACATCTCGGACACCATCTAAATAGTCGAGCCATGCGCCGACCGGCCCAATGTTAGCAAATTATAAGTGCGCTGGCGCGAGCGCATTTCCCCTGCGCAGGCGGGAACCAGCCATGTATAGGCGATCTCCCGCTCACTGAGCTGTGTAACAGCCCAGCTTTGAGGTTTTTCACCGATATTTAAGCCATTTTGATATCAAGCTTCGCTATACGGGCGGCTTCGGGGCGGCTCTTTCCCCGGCCTTTCACCATCACTGGGCTATACTAACCTTGATAATGAGCCCCTTTACCAGACAACGTTTCGTTGGATTCTTACTTCTAGGTGTCCTTGCTGCTCCCAACCCGGACGCAGCCAGCGCTGCCAACGCAAACACGAGTAAGACTTTCAGTCCCAATTTCAAACATCCGCTGAGCCTGGGTACGCGTTTGCGCCTTGCCGCGGCAAAGAAAACGTCCCCGCCGACCTACACGGACGCTCCACCGATTATGCTTCCGGCCGCCTCGCCACAGGTGGTCAAGCCTGTCGAGGCTCCCACCCAACCATCACTTGATTTGCCGATCGGAGTACCGACAGGCGGAACCCAAGTTCCTTCCGAGGGGGTTGAAGGTCCGGGCGGACCAGGCAGCACAACCAATCCCAAGGAACGTTTCACGCCCAAGCCTACCGAAACGATTCCAATGTCGAATACGCCGGTGACTTCACCTATCGATCCGGCATCGCGCGGCGACAGCAATCCTTCGGGCATTCCGGAACAAGGAGCTCATACGCCTCCTTCGGTAAGCCCCCAGGACGCTCTCAACCTGCGTGGTCCGATGGGCGATTCGATGAGTATTGGGCAGGCAATGAATGAAACACTCATCAATAGCCCAAGAGCGGCTGCGGTGCGTTTCAATTTGGGCATTACGAAGTCAGAACTGCTTCGAGCCACCGAGTTGCCGAATCCGACGATATTCATGGACAGCGGCTACAAAGCAGAATTCACGTATCGTTATGGCGCAACCATTCCAATTGAGCCGCCCTGGAAGCTGGTTTTTAGAATTCTTGCTGCAAAAAAACAAATCAAGCAAACAGACTTCGAGATTCGCAATGCTCTTTGGCAGCTGCGTGGAGATATCAGAAAGGCTTATACAGAGCTGGTTGTTGCGCAGGAAACCTACGAAACTCTCACGGACTTATACGAGTTGAGCGCCAGGCTCTACGAAGTGGCGGCAAAGAGATTCCAAGCCGGCGACGTGCCTGAGCTGGACGTTCTCAAAGCACGTCTGCTCAACGGACAAAACGCAATTGAGCGCGATGTAGGCGCAAGAAGAGTTGTGCAAGCCAGACAAGCTCTGGCGATCTTGCTCGGCAGAAATGTTGAAACACAAGTGCAAGTGCCTCGCCTTCAGCCTTTTCAGCTGAAAGCCGAAGTCATTGATCTTTTGCCTGATTTCAACAAAGAGATGCCGAAGCTTGAAGTATTGCTTGCAGCTGCAAAGCAGAATCGGCTCGAGCTGAAAGTTTTAGATCGAGCAATAGATACGGCTAAAGCGCAGTTGAGAGTCGCTTATGGAGAGATCCTGCCGAACCCGACTCTGGGTGTTGGTAGTTCCGTGGTAAACGGTCCGCCCCTTGATCCGGCTCAACTCGATCCGGGTAAGCCCCTGCCGAAGAACGTCTTTCATGGCTACTTTATTCAAGTATTCCAACCCCTGCCAATCTTCGACTTGAATCAGGGCGACATCAGCAAATACAGAGCGACGATTCGTGCTTTGAATTCGCAAGTGATTTCGCAAGGAAACGTTATTCAACAAGAAGTTTCTGCTGCATATCAAAGAGTACTGGCAGCCAGACAGCGCATTTTGACCTACCAGCAAAAGCTGCTCAACGACTCAAATGAAGTTGCTCGCCTGGCAAGACGCAGTTATGAAGTAGGGCAATCGGACATCACTTCTACCTTGCTGACACAACAAGCAAACATTCAAATTCGCAATCAATATCTCGACGCGGTGAATTCCTATCAACAAGCGTTCACTGATTTGGAACAAGCTATAGGAACTGTATTGCAGTAGCTTCTGTAGTTTTGCCGCGTTTGACGCCGCCTGGGGCAAATAGGCAATGCGCTTTAGACTAAACGCGTGCAATGCTACGACGCTTTCTTGACTGTTGTGCGGGCGCGGCAGATTTGTCCGTCACCGTGAATTTTGGAGGCTGGGAAGCCCGTCACCTTATCGATGGCCAAGTGCAGAGAATGCAGTACCTTTTCTATGCGTTCGATCCGCTTGCTGTCACCGCGCCTTTCCGCCTGCATTCGCCGCAGCATCAGTCCTGTAATTAGCCCATTCAATTTGGCAATGCGAAAGTCAGTTAGTCCATAAGCAAGAGCCAAAATGATGTGACGGCTCGATGAAGTGCTCGTGTTGATTGCTTTCAAGCGCAGGATGGAAGAGTCCGGAAACCCTTCCAACCAAGTAGTGAACCCGACTTCGGGCGATCTGTCGCTGGCTAAGGCGTACATTCGTGGTGCCTCATGCAGTCGAGATAACTCTTCAGACTTTCGTGGGCCCCAATGAGAACAGCAGACCTGAGCAGATCATCTTTTCTGTGCATAGCGACGCGACCGTTGTCCCAGCTGACAACGAAGATGTCGTCGGAACCATGAAAGACAACCGTCCCACCCACTTCGCTCGGCACAATGACGCACGCATTCACCGAATTTCCCCAGTCGATAAATGGGGTCTTAGACCAGACTCGGCGACCACGCAGGTTGTTGTGCGATTGTTGGCGAGTAAGGTCTGAAGATGGACTCACCGGTCCAACGGGGAAACGTGTATGCAACCACTGGCGGTGACTACTGGTTTCGTTCATTTAGACTATCTCAATCGGGTAGGACATAAGCCAGCTGAGAATCGCATTCTCAATCACAAGTAAAATTGAGCGGCGCGCATTCCGGGGTTTTTTATGCTGCGCCGCTTTGTTTGGGCGAGTGCGAGTGGCGAAAGTGATCGTTGCGTTCATGAAGCACCTCCTATCGACTCGCCCGAAAAGGCGACTAAACGGCCACCGCTGAGTTGCCGACAGCAGAAAGAACTTCCTGAGCCCAGACGGCTACGCGTTGCTCGGTCAATTCCGGTTCGTTGACTTCGTCGGTTACCAGTCCAACAAAGTGACCATCGACAATGGATTCTGAATGATCGAATTCAAAACCTTCTTTCGAAATTCGGCTGGCAACGACTTCGCCGCCGCGTTCTATAACTTTGTCGTAGAGCAACTTCATCGCGCTGACAAAGTTGTAGGAATATCCGACCTGATCGCCGAGGCTGAACAAGGCGACTTTCTTGCCGGTAAAGTCAATTTGATCCATTTGCGGGAAGAAGTCGAGCCAGTCATCGGTGAGCTCGCCGTCACCCCATGTGGAGCCACCCAAGACGAGGAAGTCGCAGGCTTCCAGTTCTTCTTTCTTGGCAAACTGAATGCATTTGATTTCCGATACTAAGTTTGGCAAGTGCTTTTTGATAGCATCTGCGACACCTTCAGTGGTGCCTGTTTGCGTTCCGTAGAAAAGTTTTCCCATTCTTGTCTCCTTATGCGCGGCCGCTAGTCCAAGCGAATCCGCGCGCGATGTCATTCACCAACAATGCGCGAGAACCACCCCGACAGAGAAAAAAATTCTGCCGGAACCGAGTTCGAATTTGTTGAGACTTATTCTCAACTATTTTGCGAATTCTGTCCACTTAAAGTTTCAAAAAGGACGCGCAAATTTATAGTAAACACAGAAAAGCCCACAGGCGCCCAAAACATTTGCAAAGATGGTCAACAGAATATGACAATTACTTTCAATAAGCACAATAGAGCTATTGAGAGTAGTCGCGAAAACCAGCACCAGCCTGTGGGCCCTACCTTACTTATGTGGAAGCATTCGAGGCCAATACTTAGCTCCAATCCGACTAAAATTGACCCGGGATCAGAGCGCTTCTCCAAAATCACTTGCTCAACCGACTGACAGTCACACAAAAAGGCATTCTGCTGGTTTTACTGCCAGTAGTTTTTGAGCTCTTTTTTGTGTTTCTGCTTTCGGCTGAACTGAATAAGGCGCAAAGTGGGCTACAGACGATCCTCAAAGAGCGCGCCATCATCGTGCAACTAAATCAGCTCAACGTATCTTCAATGCGCACAATGATTCGCATCTTTACGCCTGGACCTAAAGATGATCCTCGCACACTGCAAATTATTGACAGCGATACGAAGCGCACCGCCGAGATGCAGGAGAAACTGGCTCATTTGCCTTCTATTTCTCCCGAAGTTAGGGATGTCTGCGAACAATTCAACCGAATGTTGAGCTTGCTTACCGAAGCTTTCAAACTTGCAAAAGAGGTTATTCTCGATCGAACCATACCTTCCGGAAGGCGCAACCAGCATCTAAATCCTTTCCTGATGGTGAACGCCTTTGCTGAAAACAGGCGATTCACACAAAAGGTCGATCGCGTAGAAAAACAATTCGAAACGCGCATTCCAGCTGAGCTCTCTGCAATTCAGGGTCGCCTCATTGCTATCTTGACTGTTGGAACAGCAACCGGCTTTCTCCTTTCTTTGCTCCTGATGAAGGCGTTTTCGAAGGACATTACGAACAGGCTCAAGACAATTTCGCAGGAAGCGCAAACTGTCTTTCAAGGCAACGTGTTGAATGCTCCGCAGCCCGGCCGTGACGAAATAGCACAACTTGATGAAACATTGCATAAAGCGGCCGAACAGCACAGGCAGGCAAGACTGAGAGAACAAGCTATTTTGCACAATGCAGCAGATGTGATTTGCTCGCTTGATGCGAAATACAAATTTGTAGGCGTTAGCGCAGTTGCGGAAAAGCGATGGCAAAGATCGGAAAGGGACTTAATCGGAGCCTCGATAGCACATATTCTTCAAGAAGATTCCATTGAGCCTACGCTGGAAGCGCTCAAGAGAATTGCAAAAGAAGGCAGTGGAGAGTTGGAAACCAGGATCGCATTGCCTAACGATTTATACGCAGATTTTCAGTGGAGCGTACGCTGGTCGAAAGAGGAAAAGCGCTATTTCTGCACGGCGCATGATGTTACGGAATTGCGGGCTGTAGAGCGCTTGAAAGAAAAATTCCTCTCGATTGTCAGTCACGATTTGCGCGCGCCTATTACTTCCATCGGGATCTCCTTCCATTTGCTGACCGAAGGAAAGCGAGGAGAACTGCCCGAAAAAATGACTACCGCTCTGGAACGTGCGGAGGGCAGTCTTTCAACACTAACTGTTCTGGTCAACGAATTACTTGATCTAGACAAGCTGGAAGCCGGAAAGATGGCACTCAACTCGTCAGTCGTGAATGCACGAGACATCTGCGCGAAAACTCGCGACACCCTGCTCGGGCTTGCAGAATCCGCAGATATAAGCCTTGTCGCATCCGACATTGATTGTTCGCTTTGGGCAGATGAGCTGAGATTGACTCAAGCTTTGACAAACTTGGTCTCTAACGCGATCAAGTTTTCACCCAAAGGTTCCACCGTGCGAATCGCCGTGGAGCTAAGCAAAGACGTTGCCGAACTTCAGGTAATCGATCAAGGACCAGGCGTGCCGGATAGTGAGAAATCGCACGTATTCGACAAGTTCAAACAGACTTCTGTGAAATCAAATCTAAAAGGCAAAAGCAGCGGTATCGGCCTGGCGATTGTCAGAGCCATCGCAGAAGCGCACAACGGCTCTGCCGGCGTCGCTGACGCTCCCGGTGGTGGCAGCATTTTCTACCTGAGAATACCGAGACTCTCCAGTTCTCCGGAGAGTGACGCCTAATGAAAAAGCTTAGCATGGAACAAAGAGGCGCTCTGCTGGTGATGTTTCCGCTCACCTGTCAGATTATCTTTGTGGTTTTTCTCACAGCTCAGCTATGGAGCATTCATTCGAATATTGTGAAGCAGTCGCGCTCGTGCGAGTTGATTACGAAAACGATTTCGTTAATCGGATACTCGATCAACCTCGGCTATTTGAACAATCAGCCGCAATATTTCATGCCTTCGAATCACAGGCGACTGGCCACGGTCACTAAGGACCAACGATTGTTTGCAGTGCTCAATGACAAATTGCACCAAATTAGTTCTCGACCTGAGCCGGACGAACTACAGAGAAATCGCATCGAGGCCTTAGTTAGAGCCGGACAGGATACCATCCAGTGTCTGACTGAATTACGAGACAACCAGCAAAAAGGTTGGCAATATTGGAAGCATGTGCACGAAAATTACGAGATGGCGCTAATCTTCGCTTGCAACAGGTTGCTCAATGCAGCAGATAACGTTGTCCAGTATGAAGAGGCAAAACGGCAAGGCAGCGAAGAAGCAACAAACGCACAGTTTCAGAACCTGAATACGATTCTCCTGGGAGCCATAGCCGTGACAGTTGTAGCGGCTTTTGTAATGGCGGCTTTTTACATCAGAGATATTTTGATTCCGTTGAAACATCTGAGTGCCAATTGCATGCGTCTTTCGAAGCAAGAGGAATTATTGCCAGTGCTTGCGGATGGAGGAGAGTTCGCCGCAATTGATTCAATTTTGCATGGAATCAGAATAGCCACGATTGAAGAGCAAGAAAGAGAGAAATCGATGGTGGAAAACACCAACGACCTGATCTGCACACTCGACAGAGATGGCAAATTCTTACGCGCAAACGCTTCAACTGTACAGTTCTTCGGAGAAGAACCTGAGGCGATCGCCGGAAAATCGTTCTTAGATTTCGTTGAGGTAGAAGACCGCGGAGAAGCGCAGAAAAGTTTCAATGATGCACTGAGTCAAGAAGCAAGCATGTCATTTGAGTTTCGCATCTTGTGTAACGGAGAGCCCGTGCATACGCGCTGGTCGTGCTTATACTCACGAGAAACGCAAGAACTCTTCGCTGTAGTGCACAACATCGAGCAAGAAAAGGTGGTTGAAAAACTGAAACAAGATTTCGTGGATATGGTCAGTCATGACCTGCGCAGCCCTCTCTCGTCGATGCAAGTTGTTCTGGACATGATCGAGCAGGGCGCCTATGGAGAACTAAGTGAAGGAGTGCACAAAGAGGTTAAGGGTGCGCTTCGAAACCTTGATCGGCTGCTCGAGTTCGTCAATGATTTGCTCGACTTCCAAAAATTGAAGCAAGGTGCATTGCAGCTCGAATGCGACAATGCCAGTGTTGAAAGCATGGTTCAAGCCTCACTGGACTTCGTAAGACCGGCTCTACAAGCCAAAAACATTGAAATCGAAGTAAGCGGAGATGAATTCGAGTTGTGGTGTGATCCGAAAAAACTCACTCAACTCTTCACCAATTTGATTGCCAATGCAATTCACTACACACCTAATGAGGGGCAGATCTCCATCGCCTGGAGACCAATACAAGACCAGCTTGAAATCTCGGTTAGCGATACAGGTCCAGGTATTCCTGAGGAATACAGAAAGAAGATTTTCGAGGCATTTGAGCAAACGCCTGATGCAGTCAGCAAAGGCGAAGGAACTGGACTGGGGCTGGCAATCTGCAAATTGATTTGCGATGCGCATCACGGATCTATTTCCGTTCAAAGCGAAGTAGGAAAGGGCAGCAAGTTTATAGTTTCGATTCCGACCACTCAAGTCGAGCAACAAGCTTAGACAAGACTAATAATCATACAGTCGTAAAACAGCGCCGTTGAAAAACTCGCGCCTGTCACAATTTCCATAAACGCTTTCAGCGCAAGAAGAGACGAAATCTTGGCAAGCGAGAGGTCAAGTCCCGGAATTAATTACACTTGGTGAGACACCTCACATATACTTGATTAGCTGGCGGTAAGCTTTAGAAACTGAGGTGCGTCTATGGGTGACGACTCAGCATATGCAGTTTCTCAAAAAATTCGCAGCCTATCCGACGTTTCCACGTTGGAAGCGCGTTTGGCCACAATAGCCGATACGCAAAGGCTCATTGCCGAGCTTCTCAATACCAGGACTACCTGCGTTTCGCCGGCAGCCGGTATTGCGATTCCGGAACTGCGTGCCCACCCTGACAAATCAATCCTTTCCACCGGTATCATCGGCACCGGCAATTCCGCGCATGCCCTTGCGTCATACCTTTCGGCAGCCGGTTGCAGCGTGCGGATGTTTACCCGCAGCCCAATCAAAGCCGATCACATCAACGCCGTTCGCCATATCTATTCTGAAGACCGCATTCTAGGCAGGTTTGAACTGGCAGGGGCTTATACCGATGCTGGTGCATTTGCCGACAAATGCAGAAATATTTTCGTCGCCACGGTGGCAACAGCTTATCGAGACGTGGCAGAAACACTGGCTCCGTATCTAAACAGCTCGCACACGATCATTCTTTTCTCAGGCAAATTCGGCGGTGCCCGCGAGTTTCAAATGAAACTCCAAGAGAAAGGACTCACCGATCTTCCAAAGATTGTTGAAACAGATTCGCTCTTTGCGTGCCGCATCGTCGCAGACTCGCGAGTCTGGATTCGCGGCATCAAGCGCTGGACACTGTTTTCCTCCGTCACGAAATCGGAGACGGAAGCATGCGCCCCAATCATCAACGCATACTTTCCTGGTTTGACTCCAGCGACCAATCTTGTACAGCGCGGATTAACGGACTTTGGCGCCCTGGCACATGCGCCCATTGCGCTGACAAACATGCACTCAATCGACCGCGGCGAAGAATTTCTCCTCTACTACCAGGGCGTCACGCCACGAACAGTCGCAGTTCTGGAACAGATGGAAGCCGAGTTTCGCACTATCGCACAGGCTTACGGCTGCGAGCTTATACCAATGAAAGATCTGCTCGACCGCTATTACGGTTGCGACACGACCGATCTATATACGGCGATGACGTCAGTGCCGAACTACAGACACAGCCTGTCCCCAAAAACCCTTAATCACCGCTTCTTCTATGAAGACGTTGCCTGCAGCCTGGTGCCGTTTGAACAATTGGCACGAATTGCCGGGAAAGAGACTCCAGTGTTGAGCTCGATGATAAGCTTGGCGACGTGCGTCGTCGGCGAGGACTTCCGTAAAACCGGCAGGACTCTAGAAAGTCTCAAACTGGGAGATTTTGATCAGAGTGAAATGGTTCGATTCCTCAATTCTTAAGTGCGAGGCTGCCATCACACTGTGGCTGACAGCGGCAATTTTTGCCGCGTCGGCAGAGCCTATTTTTGTGAAACTCGGCTATTCAGCAGGCGTATCGCCGCTGCAAGTCTTTGTTCTGAAAAACGTATGCGCCGCATTACTTGTCCTGCCCTTAACACGAGCATTTAAGTGGGTCGGCATGAAGAACATGCCGCGTCTGATGTTTCTCGCATTTATGCTCTTCTGCACCAACGGGTTGATTCTGATTTCCCTTACCATGGTTCCTGCCGTCGTAGTGATGACCCTCGTAACGACAACACCAGCGCTGGTGGCAATCATCAACTCTGCGCTCGGTCGCGACAAGCTGACTGCCAAGTTCTGGGGCGGATTTGCACTATGCCTGCTCGGCGTCGTTCTGATGCTCGAAGTAAAGTCACTCTCCGGAACCCCGCTCGGCATTCTCGCGGTGCTGGCTGCAGTAGTCTCATCGAGCATTTACAGAGTGAACATGGAAACAGCGACAGGCGTCATGAAACCGCTGACCATCTCGTCTTATCAGTTTCCCCTATGCGCAATTTATTGCATCCCGTTGATGTTCTTTACGCCTGCTCTCACCTTTGAAGCAGTCAAAGTAGGCACCATTACAGGCTCTGCCGCAGCGCTGGCAAACGTTGCGTTCTTAAGCGCGATGGCAATGATCGGCTCGACGAGAGTTTCAATCATCTCTCTTTTTCAACGCCCGCTTTTGCTCGTTCTTGCAGTTGTTGTGCTCAATGAACCGGCATCGCTATGGCAAATTCTAGGCATCGTGCTAACAATCGCCGGTGTTCAAATCGCCCAGGTGAAACGCAAGAAGGCGCCGATTGTAGTGCGTTCAGAAACGAATTGCACAGACCTTTCCGAAACGGAAATAAGAGAACCAGAAAAACAGCCGGTTGGCGCAGGTATCAATAATTCCCGTTGATGACAAGGTCACCGCGCTTTCTTTCTGCATCGGCTTCAGCCTTTTTGCCCATCTTTGTGTAGAGAATTGAGCGCGAGTAATAAATCATAGGATTCGGCTTTTTTACTAGTTTCAAATACTTGTCGAGATCAGCAATAGCTTTCGCATACTCTCCTTTTCTCTTGTATACATCGGCGCGATCGCTGAGATAGATCGATGTTGTAGGGGAAATGGTAATTGCCCTTGTGTAATCTTCTAGAGCTGCGTCATCTTGATGCAGGCGCTCGTTGATTTTTCCGCGTCTTCTGTGGGCATCAGACGATTTCGGATTTAGTGAAATGGCTGTGTTGACCGCCTCCATTGCATTCAAATATTCGCTTTGGTAGTACAAACAATCTGCAACACCAAGGTATGCATTTGAGTTTCGTGGTTCTTGTTTGATGAGCTTGCGGAACTCTTTTAGCGCCTCATCGATGTCTTCGTGCGCTAGTAGAGTTCTTGCTTTGACTAAAAGAGGATCGCTCTTCTCCGGAGTTCTGTAGCGAAAGGCGAAAGAATCAGATGGCAAGAACGCCAGGAGGACAGCCAGAGGGATAAGCAAACCGTAGAAATTCTTTTGCACGATTCTCCAGCTTTCCCAAAACTAATTGGGTCCGACGCCACAAATACTATTTCCCACAAGAGCAATATTTTTCTTGACCCGCATACATTTGTATGTATAATCAATATACAGGTTTGTTAGCACGGCCCCGCTGGGCGTGCAACGCCTCGCACGAGTGCTGCCCGGGGCCCTCGTGCACAAAGGCAATTTTGCGCGCACTCTGGTGGGCGCCTAGTTTCGTTTGCAGTTTTGCAGGGGGTCAAAGAGTTCGATTACAAATCGCACCAAACCGTTTCCGGCATGAAACGTTCTCAACTATCAGCTCCCGCGTCACGATTCTGAACTGATGACACCTCTGCGCATTCGCGGAGTTTGCCATCAAGGTACTCCAAAACCAAGTTGGACAGCAGGTGAAGCTGTTCAGCATATGACTTAAATGGTCCAGGTTCGAGACCTTTGATGCCGATTGAAAGGTCTTCTGAGCAACTTTTCAAAACGTCGTAACGCTTTTGATCGAGCTTACCTGCCGAACTAATGAACGTAGAGATACAGCCCGCTGCAAACGTATCAAGCTCCACGAAATCGCGCTCATCAGCAAAGGCTTCATATCCGCTCTCAGGAAAGGGCTTACTTCGAAGCTCATTCCAAATGGATTCAATCTTCTGAAGGCGTGTGTTTGTCATACTGTTTCCGCCTGCTCTGGGGGCAAGTCTTCGTCCTTATTGATGAGAGCATACACCGTCGGCAAAACAACAAGGGTCAGCAGGGTTGCCGACACCAGCCCGCCAAGGACAACTGTTGCTAGCGGTCGTTGGACTTCGGCGCCGGTGCCGTTGGAAATGATTTTCGGCACCAAGCCCATGATGGCAACGAGAGCCGTCATCAAAACTGGGCGCAAGCGAATCGCAGCGCCCTCCACAGCAGCTTGCGCAACGGGCACGCCACGCCGTTGCAGGTGCATGATGTAAGTAACAAGAATGACCCCGTTCTGCACGGAAACTCCAAACAAAGCGATAAAGCCAATAATCGCCGGCACAGAGACAGTTTGATGAGAGAGGAAAAGCGCGACGATGCCACCGATCATTGCAAAAGGCACATTAAGCATAATGAGACCGGCGTTTTTGAACGAATTGAAAGAGGCGTACAGAAGCAGGAATATCAGCAACAACACAATCGGAACGACAATGGAAAGGCGCACCATCGCCCGCTGTTGATTTTCAAAAGTGCCGCCCCAGACGAGACGATAGCCTTTCGGAACCTTCACTTGCTTTCTTATGCGCTCCTGCGCTTCGCCGACAAACGAGCCCAAATCTCGGCCGCGAACATTGGCGAGCACCGCGGTGCGCCTATATGTTTCCTCCCGGTTGATCATTGCCGTGCCTCTAGGCATGTGGATTTCCGCCAGTTGTTTGAGCGGCACTCTTGCTCCAGTAGGTGTGTCGAGCATGAGGTTTTCAATCTCTTCTTTCGTGTCCCGCATCTTCAAGGGCATTCTTGTCAGCAAGCCAAAGCGCATATTGCCTTCGATGACATCGGTTACGACATTGCCGGCGATTTCGTTTTGCAGAACATCCTGAATGTCAGAGACGTTCAGTCCATAACGAGCCATCACATTGCGATCGAACTTGATCGTCATTTGTGGCAGACCGAGGATGTGTTCCCTCTGCAAATCAGCACAACCAGGCACTTCCACTATTGCCGCTTCGATATCGGATGCAAGTTTATCCAGAGTTTCCAAATCGTCGCCAAAGATCTTGATACCGAGGTCGGCTTTGATGCCGGCGACCAAGTCGTCGATCATGTCAGCGATTGGCTGCGAGAACGAGAAAATAAGCCCTGGCACTCCTTCTAATTCTTTCGCCATCATCATGACGAGTTTTTCTTTGTCGTGGGTCGAAGTCCACTGGTTCTTCGGCTTCAAACCGATGTAGACATCAGCGTTCTCAACACCTTCGAGGTCGGAGCCCATACCGGAGCGACCAATTCGTGACACCACAACAGTCACTTCCGGGAATTTCTTCATCGCCTCTTCCACACGCTGCGCAATGCGCATGGACTCAGTGTGCGCGACGCTGGGCGACAGCTTCGTCCGCAGAAGTATCGAGCCTTCGTCGAGGGTTGGAATAAATTCGGAGCCAAGAAACGGCACCAGGCAAAAACTTCCAACAAGCGCACCGATGCAGACAAACGCGGTCGCATATGGGTGTTTCATCGATCCGCGCAGAGCGGGCTCATGCAAATGTTTTGCTCCATCGACGATAGGATTGTGTTTCTCCTTGATCTCGCCGCGCAAGAACCAGTAACACAGCACAGGCACAATCGTCAAAGACAACAATAGCGCGCCGAGAATCGCATATATAAAGGTAAGAGCCAGGGGATGGAACATCTTTCCCTCGATGCCTTCCAAAGAAAAGAGCGGCAAGTACACAGAAACGATAATGAAAATGGCAAAAACAATCGGGCGACCGACTTCCTTTGCAGCATTGAGAACAACCTGAAAATGGTTGGCGTGTCGGTCTTCAGTTTCGTGCTCATGAGCAATTGCCAGTTGCCTGTAAATGTTCTCTACCATAACGACGCTGGCATCGACTATCACGCCGAAATCCACGGCTCCCAACGTCATCAGATTGGCTGACAAACCGGTGTACTTCATCAATATGAAAGAAAACAAGAGCGACAGCGGAATGATCACAGAGACGATGAGACCGCTAGGGATATGCAGCAGGATTGCAGTCAAAACAACAATGACCAAACCGCCGCTGAACATCAAAATTTCTTTTACTGTGTCAATAGTCTTCTCGACGAGTTCCGTCTGATCGTAATAAGAAACAAGCTCCACGCCGGGAGGCAGCTCCTTTTTCAATTCTTCAATTCGCTCGCGGACTTTTTCTACAACAGCTTTTGTATTCACACCTTTGCGCGTGAGCACCATGCCTGTAACCACTTCGCCATTGCCGTTCATTGATGCGGAACCACGTCGGAAAGCGGGTCCGATTACGACTTTGGAGACTTCACCAACAGTGACAGGAGTGCCGCCCACGGCTTTGAGAACTATGTCTTCGATGTCCTTTGTCGTTTCAATCCGACCGATACCGCGCACAATAATCTCTTCGTTGGCACGCTCAAAAAAGTTGCCTCCCGCATTGATGTTGTTGCGTGTCAAAGCCAAAACCAGGTCCTGCAGCGTGATTCCATAGCCAGCCATCACCCGAGGATTGACCTGAACCTGGTACTGTTTTACGAATCCCCCATAACTAACTACGTTGCCGACACCCTGAACAGCGCGTAAACGCTTGGCCAGATACCAGTCTTGAATCGTGCGTAATTCTGTAAGGTCGTGCCGATCACTTTTCAAATAATAGTTGTAGACATTACTGAACGTCGAAACAACTGGACCTAACTGCGGTGTGGGTGCCCAAGTTGGCAATTCCACTTGCATGAGCCGCTGTTGCACGAGATTGCGCGCCCAGTAAACATCGGTGTCATCTTCGAAGATAACAGTCACCACCGACAAGCCGAAACTCGAATTGGAACGGATATTGGTGACTTTGTGCAAACCGCTCATCACATACTCGATTGGATATGTGATCAAACTCTCCACTTCTTCAGTCGCTAGTGTCTCGCAGTCAGTAATCACCTGCACCTGAACGTTGCTAACGTCCGGAAATGAATCCACCGGCAGACTCATCATGCAGAAGACGCCGAACGCCGCCATAACTATGACGGCGGCACAAGTGAGCAATCGCTGGGTAAGAGCAAAAGTGATTAGCTTATCTATCAACTCTTTCTCCGCCTGCCATCAGGCACCCTTAGAGATTGGAATAACCGGAAGTGAGAACGGGATGCCTAGCCACTCGGCTGTTCTTCTTCCTCATCTTTGTTGATGAGTGTGAAAACAGTCGGAAGCACGATCAAAGTAAGCAGGGTCGCCGAAACCAGTCCGCCAACAACGACGGTAGCAAGAGGGCGCTGCACTTCAGCGCCTGTGCCGTGAGAAAGAATAAGCGGCATGAAGCCCATGATGGCGACGAGAGCCGTCATGAGAACGGGACGCAGACGCACGGAAACACCTTCCATCGCCGCCTCTCTAACTTTGTATCCGCGATTCTGCAATTGCATGATATAGCTGACCATAATGACGCCGTTTTGAACTGCAACACCGAACAAAGATATAAATCCGATGATCGCAGGAACTGAGAGCGTTTGCCGGGAGATCAGCAGGGCCAGAATTCCGCCGATCAATGCAAAGGGCACATTCATCATGATCAGGGCGGCGTTCTTAAGCGAATTGAAAGATGCGAAAAGTAGAATGAAGATAAGCAGAAGGACTACCGGTACAACAATTGCCAAACGAGTCATGGCACGTTGCTGGTTTTCAAATTGTCCGCCCCAGACAATGCGATAGCCCTTCGGCAGTTGAAGCTCCTGACTAATCTTCAGTTGTGCTTCTTCAACAAAAGAACCTAAGTCGCGGCCCCGCACATTGGCCAAGACAGCCGTTCTTCTTTGACCATCCTCGCGGTTGATCATCACAGTACCGCGCGGCAGCTTGATTTCAGCCAATTGCTTAAGCGGCACTTTGGCACCATCGGGCGTGTCGATGAGAATGTTTTCGATGTCGTTTTCTGTATCGCGGAATTGGCGAGGCAAGCGAATTAGCAATCCAAAACGCCGGTTTTCCTCGACGACGTCGGTGACGACTTTTCCTGCCACCGCCGTTTCGATAACTTCCTGGATGTCGGCAACGTTGAGCCCATATCGCGCAATCACGTCGCGTTTCATTTTGATGGTCATCTGAGGCAAGCCCAAAATGTGCTCGCGCTGCATATCTGCGGCACCACGCACCTTGGAGACTATGTGCTCGACCTGATTGGCCGTTCTATCAAGAACAGTCAAATCTTCGCCGAAGATTTTGATACCAAGGTCGGCTTTGATACCGGCAACAAGGTCATCGATCATGTCTCCGATTGGCTGAGAGAAAGAGTGAATAAGACCAGGAATACCTTCCACTTCCTTGGCCATCAAATTGACTAGTTCTTCCTTATCATGCGTGGAAGTCCATTCACTTTTCGGCTTCAAGCCGATGTACACATCAGCATTGTCAACGCCTTCCAAGTCAGAGCCCATGCCGGAGCGACCAATACGCGACACGACAACGGTAACTTCCGGAAACTTCTTCATCATCTCTTCGACTTCGCCGGCTACGCGCATTGACTCTGAATGCGCAACGCTCGGAGAAAGTTTTGTTCTCAATAAAATTGAGCCTTCATCTAGAGAAGGAATGAATTCGGAGCCGAGAAAAGGCACCGCGCAAAAGCTGGCAATGAGAATTCCGACCGCAATCAAGACAGTGAAGTACGGACGATCCATTGACTTAGCCAGAAGCGGCTCGTGCCATTGGTGGATCTTTTCTACAAGCGGGTTGTGCTTCTCTTTGATATTGCCGCGCAAGAACCAATAGCAAAGGATTGGTATCACGGTAAGGGAGGCTATCAGAGCACCCATAATCGCGTAGATGAACGTGAGCGCGAGGGGGTGGAACATCCGTCCTTCCACGCCTTCCAAAGTGAAAAGAGGCAAGTATACGGAAACAATAATGATGACGGCAAAGGCAATCGGGCGCCCGACTTCTTTGGCTGCGCTGATGATGATTTGATAGTGGTTTATCTTCTCGCCTTCCTTCTTATGCTCATTAGCAATGGAAAGCTGGCGGAAAATGTTTTCCACCATAACCACTCCGGCGTCGACAATCACACCGAAGTCGACTGCCCCAAGGGTCATCAGGTTTGCCGTGAGCCCTGTGTACTTCATCAGGATGAAAGAGAACAGCAGAGACAGAGGAATGATGACGGCAACGATCAATCCGCTGGGAATGTGCAGCATGATCGCAGTCAAGATGACGATAACTAGGCCGCCGGAGAAAAGCAGAATTTCTTTTACGGTCTCTATGGTCTTATGAACAAGCTCTGTCTGGTCATAGTAAGCATGAAGCGTCACGCCTGCAGGCAGCTCTCTGCGAATTTCATCGATGCGGTGGCGAACGCGTTCAACAACTGCCTGGGTGTTGACACCCTTGCGAGTCAGCACCATACCCGTGACAACTTCGCCTTTGCCATTCATAGAAGCAGAACCGCGCCGGAACGCTGGACCGACGATCACTTGCGCAACCTGTCCGACTTTTACCGGCGTGCCGCCGACAGTCTTCAAAACGATGTTCTTGATGTCATTCTCATTCTCGATCCGCCCCAGCCCGCGAATAATTATTTCCTCGCCGCCGCGCTCAATGAAGTTTCCACCGGCGTTTATATTGTTGTGCGTTAGCGCGCGTTTCACATCCGGAATCGTTACGCCAAAGCCCTTCAGAACATGAGGATCGACAAGCACCTGATATTGCTTGACGAATCCGCCGTAACTGACGACGTTACCGACACCTTGCACTGATTTCAAGCGTCGCGCCACTTGCCAATCTTGGATGGTGCGCAATTCGATCATGTCGTGACGATCGGATTCCAGGTAGTAATTAAATACGTTACTGAAGGTGGAAACGACTGGACCCAGGTGGGGAGTAGGCGCCCAAGTCGGCAATTCAATCTGGCTCAAACGCTGCTGGACGAGGTTGCGCGCCCAGTAGACATCGGTGTCGTCTGAGAAGATGACGGTCACGACCGACAGACCGAAACTCGAGTTGGAGCGTATCTTCGTCACGTTGGGCAAGCCGTTCAGGCCGTTTTCAATCGGAAACGTAATCAAGCTCTCGACTTCTTCGGTTGCCAGAGTTTCGCAATCGGTGATGATCTGCACTTGAACGTTGCTTACATCAGGAAACGAGTCGACCGGCAAAGTGAGCGTGCACCAGGCGCCAAACATAGCCATGCCGACAAATGCAGCAATGGTTAGCAGACGCTCCCGCATGGCAAAAGTAATGATCTTGTCGATCATCTAGTGATTCCGGCCCCCTCCATCAAACACTCTCCGCGCTGGTTCAGCGTTTGTAGGTCAACTCCGTGCGAAGCATCAAGCTTCCCTGAGTAACCACAGCTTCGCCCGGCTCCAAGCCGGAGAGAACTTCCACATACTTTTCAGTGTCGACACCAGTCTTGAGGTGTCGCTCTTCATACCCGTCTGCTTTTTTGACGAATACAACCGGCTTGCCATCCAGCTCTTGGATCGCTGATTTAGGACAGGCGATCAATTCACGTGCAGCGCCTTCCAGGTCAATTTCAGCGAACATTTGCAGCTTGAACTTGCGATTGGTATTGGGCAATCGCGCACGAACAGATACGGTGCGAGTTTCGGCATTGACATGCTCGCTTATGAAACTGATTGTCGCGTAGAAAACTTCATTGGGATAGCTGGGCACGTTGACCTTTACTTTCCCGCCCATGGTAACGCGAGATATATCGACTTCCGGCAAATCAGCTTTTACGGCAACAGTCGTCAAATCCGTGACTTTGAAAATGCTCTTGTCCGGGTGAACCAGTTCGCCGACGGCAAGATCGTGATGGCTGACTACGCCGTTGACAGGCGCAATGATACGAACCAGACCACTGATGTGACCCGAATTCAGGACATTAGCTATGATGCTCGGGTCCGCGCCCAAGAAATCAAGTCTTTGCTTGAGAGTGTTGTAGTGCTGCCTTTCTTTGGCTGTTTCAGCTTCAGCTAGCTGCAAATCTTTTCTGAGCAGTGCTTTGTTCTTGAACAAATTCTTCTCGCGTTCATAGGCGATTCGAGCTTGCTCGTAATTTGCTCTTGCCGTTGCAGATGCTGCTTTTGCAGCCAGATAATCTTTTTGCGCGGAGATTTTTTCTTTGTACAAACCTTCTTGCCGTTGGAATTCGGTCAGCGCTAAGTCCTTTTGCACTTGAGCAGCATCAAATTGAGTTTGCGCCTCAATAAGAGCCTTGGGACGAACGAGAAGCTCGTTATAAACCATGCGCTCGCGCTCTTCGTGAGCTTCCGCAATACCCAATTTCGCTTTCGCTTCGATAAGCTCAGCCTGCAAATCGGAAATTTCTTGGCTGTCGAGCACAGCCATTATTTGTCCGCGTCTGACTTCCTGACCCGGTGCCACGCGAATTTCTTTCACACGACCGCTAATTCGGCTTGTGACATCAACTTCTTTGCCGAGATCCGGTTCGATCTTTCCAGTCACGTGCATTGGAATGGTGAGCGACCGTTTCTGAATGACCTCATGCTGGATATCTATTTGCTGTGCGACTTTCTCACTAACTTTTATTAATTTCGGTCCAGCCGGTACTGAGTGGTTTGAAAGTGATGCGTCTGCAGAATCGCTCTTGGTGCCGCAAGCAGAAAGACTCACGACAGTAATAACCGAAAGAAAAATGCTGGCGAGGAAAATGCCGGTCTTAGATACACCTTGAATCGAACCTTCACGAGGCGTATTTATGAGGAGTTGTCTGCACATTAGAGTCTCCGATTGCGGACAACCAATAAAAATAGTTTGACCGCCAGTTATGAGCATACACTATCAAAGAAGTAGACTGGGTGCTTATTCGGTGAAGTACGTTATTACTAAATAGTTCTAGGGGCACTATGCTTGTGCCCAATTGGCAAACCCGACAAAGCTGTGTATCGACTGCTTACAAACGAAGACTCTGAGCCGTTCTTGCCCCAAGAAGACAAAGGTGACATCTCCAAGCAGGGTGTGCGCGGGGCTCTGTTCTGGTTATTCGCAATTGCACTGCTAATACGTCTCTGGTTCTGCTTCTTCCACAGTCACGTCAACGCATATGCGGACTGTGACGCGGCCGGTTATATAAATGCTGCTAAGGCAATATTTGAACTTAACACTCTACCTGCAAGTTTCGCGAAAGACTGCCTGGCAACCCTTACTGGCAGCGCGACTGCGGCTGTCGCTGCCAATGTACACGCAAAACTGGCCTCATTGCAGCCGTTGATGTTAACTGGTCCTTCTTATCCGATTTTTCTAGTCCTTTCGAATATTCTGACGATATCTCCTTACGAAGCGACCGACTGGGTGAAACCCGTGGCGGCGCAATGCATGATTTCGGCAACCATGGTCGTCTTTATCGCGGCAATAGGCAGGCAGCTCTTCGATAGAAAGACTGGCGTGATGGCCGGAGTGATCGCCACAATCTACCCGCCTTTCATTATCAACTGCGGAAGAGCATGCACCGAGACTTTTGCTGCCTTTCTGCTGGTCATCTTTTCCTACGTCTTTCTTTATCTCGCGCAAACTCAGAATCGTTCCTCGGAAGAAAAGGTAGAGGAAAGGTTTCGCACTCTAAAAATCTTCGCTGCCGCTCTCTTGCTTGGAAGCATTGCCGCTTTCCTCGCTCTGGCTCGCACAACACTTCTTCCCTTGGCTGCCATCACGGTTGTAATTCTTTTCTTTCGGCTGAATGGAAAAGTGAGAATCTCCGCTCTGGCATCCTTTGTCGTCGGATTTGCACTGTTTATTGTGCCCTGGTTCACTGCCCAAAACTTGATTGCCGGGCACACCAGCCTCGTTGTCGATCGAGTTATCCGCATTAATTACGGTTTGGGCACATCATCTGAAACCCAGGGATGGACAGGCTTTCCAATTCACTTCGATCCTAATATGGACCGCGCTGTGAGTTCGCAATCGCAGGCACACCTGTCGGACGATCCTATTCCTTACATATGGCTACTGCAGGATAAGATTCCGCGCCTCCTCAAATGCGGATGGAACGACTTCAAAACCTGGCTGGGGCTCTTTTCACCACCGGCGCAGGATGTTCTGCATCAATTCATCATCGCCTTTGCCGCAGGGGGAATTATTCTCAGCCTCAGCGGAGTCAAAGAGAAGACCAATCAATGGCGCGGGCGCATGACCGGAGTAATCTTCATGGTTCTCGTTTTGCTCATGCACTTGCCATATGTTTTTCTGATTACGGTCGGTAGATACAACCTTACTGCCATGCCGTTTCTCATGGTCTTTGGGGCATGGGGGCTGCGCAGGCTAAGGCATTTAGGCAACTGGAACAGCGACAAGACAGATGTTTTGGAATTAGCGTATCCGTCTATCTATTTATTGTTCGTCATATTCGTTTTAGCAGACCCGCTGGCGATTCTGGTAAATGCTTTTGGTGAGCGTGGTGCAGCAGAAATAGGCATCATGACTACCATCGGTCTAAAAACTGTTTTCTTCCTATTCTTGGGCGGCATGACCTACCTGCTCATCAATAAAACGCAGTCCGGATTCTATTCTCGAGCACTTTCCAATTTCTTTCTGCTCGGCATCATGGTTCTCAGTTTCTCCGCTCTGTGCTTACCTGTACGAGCAAACGGCAGGTGGTACGAACGTCCCGTCACATTCAACAGAGCGGGAGACGGTGTCACGTTCGAACTAGTTGCACCACCTGTAGTGGCTAAGTCTGTGCGAGACGGCAAAGCCTATCTAATGGTCGATTCGGAAAGCTTGGACAGTCTTACAAATGGACTATCCATAGCCATCGACGGAAAGAATTTGAACGGCCCCTATATTCCTGGACTGTCATTGCTCGACGACCAAGAACACTTTGAAAAACACGACAATGAGCTGACACGCGTAGCGGAACGCCTTTTCGAGAATTTCTCCAGAGTGGTGGGAGTGAGCAATAACGATGTTCGTCAGTGGTTTCTCATTGCCATTCCGGCAGAGAAAGAGCCTTCGCTGATGGCCGGCTCACGTGCCACACGAGAAGGCAGTCATTCCATGCGCATCACAATTAAGCGTACTGCACCGGGACGCACTCGCTTGTTCAAAGCACTGACTCGCGATGACGGTGAATTGATCGTTCCCAACTGGCAATACTACAGTTGGGAAAAGGCCTTCTACGGAGTTGAGCGCCGAGGTGGAATCTGCGACCCGCGCACAGATCGAAAATTGGATGCTCATAAAGGCGATACCGGTCATTATGTGCGACTGCTTTTGCCGCCTCAGGCTGATTCAAACGCAACAAAATCGCAGCCTCTATCGTTTCAAGAACTGCATGAAATCAATGTTGAGCCAAGACTCTCTTTGACAAGCGAGGTTTTCAAAACCATGAAAATGAGCCCGGTGCCCGATTATCTACCGGGTGACCAGTGGCTGGTGCGACTGACCGGACGATACAAGACGAAAGGGAAATTACCGCCCGGCGTTGAAGTGATAACCAAATCCTTGGAAGACGGCAAAGAGTTTTCATATAACGCCCCCTGGGCGCCCAAGGTGCTTCAGCCTTCCAGTGAATGGCGTAGTTTCGACGTCGCCTGCCCAATCAAGCCACAGGCATTCCCGGGCAAAGTCAGTGCCATAGAAGTACGTATGCATGTGCTGAGCCCCGCATTTCATGACATGACTCATCCGGTCGAACCTGAAGAGATGCAGCGCTCGAGCTGCCAGTTCGAGAACGTGCGCGTTGAAATAACCAACCTGCCCACCTATCCTTTTGCCGAAAAACATTCCGTTTACTGACCGCCACAGAATCAGCTCACTGAACACGCGCTCAGATATAATCCGCGTCTTGAGACTTGGCAGTTCTTCATAAAAGTAAATTTCTGATGCGGCTAGACAAATGGCTAAAGGTATCCAGATTGATTAAACGCCGAACGGTGGCGCAAATGGCGTGCGATCAAGGACGAGTATATGTCAACGAACGCCCCGCCAAGTCTTCAGCGACACTCAAAGTAGGTGACCTGGTTCACCTGGAGTTAGGCTCCCGCGCCGTCACAGTCAAGGTTCTCACAGTCCCAACCGGCGCCGTACCAGCCCAGGATGCTTCGTCTCTTTACGAGTTGATCGAAGAGCTGAAGCGCCAGGCGGAAGTTTTGGAGTGGCTTGAAGAATGAGCGAGCCGGCAGCCACCTCTAACGAAGATAAATACCTGGCTATCGAGCTGGATGAAGAGAGCCGCAAAACCGTGCAGAAGCTGGCGCTCTACGAAGCGGTCCGCGGCGACCACGTAACGCTTGCGTACGCCCACAACGGCGAAGAATTCGCCCCATGGTGGATACCTGGCTCTCGCAAAGTCGGCGATACACTGGAATTCGAAACCCGGGGGTTTTCCGTCACCGAAGACATTCAAGTCCTGGTTGTATCTATAGATGGTTCAACAAAACGCCCATTCGACGGCGGCACTTTGCATGTGACAGTCAGCAAACGGCAGGGGGTGCCGTCCACGCACGCCAATGAAGCCATACTGAACGTGACACTCGTGCCTTTCACCCGACAACTTAAAGGCTGCATTACCTGCCTTGAGCGTCGCCAAGCCACTTAAGCCAAAAGCCTTTACCAGCAAGCGCTTTCGAATCCTGACTTCTCTTACGGTTGCGGGCTGTAATTGCAATTGATATCAAATGCAATTACCAGACTCAAATCCGACTTTGACCCGTTTACAACTTGATAACAACTCCGGGCGATTCACGTCTTATATTTGAAACATCCTCAAACGAACGCCGGCGGCGGCTGACAAGCCTCATGGCATCGAGGAATGAGTTTATATCGGAGGGGCGAGAGGGGGGGAACCCTCTCTCGTTGTTTTTGGACACTTTTTCAGGCAGAGGACCGGCTCGAAACACTCTCTAGGGTAGTTGAGATCACTAATTCGGGGCACAAAATACACATCGAGATCACCCGCAAGGCCGCCCCAAATTTAGCTGAAAGAGACTAAGCTAAAGATATATGCGTGACTCAACCAGTAGCACTCAACCTGTTGAAAACAGCGTCAGTGAGCTTAGACGCGGTCTGCTTGATGCCGCCGTAACTTCTGGCTGGTTCAAGAAGCTAAAGTCGAAGTCGCTTTTCATTGCGGGCAAAGAAGATCTTTTCCAGACAATTGCTCAGGTTTTCGTCGACGCCATCTTTTCCACCGATTTGCGAATGCCCAGAGACTGTGCAGTCGTGCTTTGCGAACTTTTAGAAGGCTTGCTCCACGAGAACGAGCCCTGCCTGAAGGCCATAACCAGCCTCAACAGCGAAGTTTGCAAGCATATTTGCACAGCTACTGACCTGGGTGTGGATACGGAAGTTTTGCTGGACAGAGCAACCAATTTGATGACGCTCACCTGTATGCGCATCAAAGGCAACCCTCCATCGCAAGATCTCGAATCTGGTGCGCGCGATGCACTGAATCGAATTCAATGGTTGTTGCAGAAGAGTCTTGGCACTACAGATGGTGTGCGAGCAGAGCAACCGTATGGCGATCTTTCCGAACTCAATACCAGTCGCATCATCCTAGAAGCCGTCGGAGACTCGCTTTTAAAAGAAATTCTTGATGTTGGATTGAATTTGCTTGAAACTTCAGCCGCAATATTCGAAGCAAACGGGGATTGCGCGCTGAGCATAAAGGCCTCGAAGTGGTGCCGATTCATGGACGAACGCTCGCGGGAGTTGGCGCCGGGCGACAACCAGCAAGCAATCGAATCAGGAAAATGGCACTGCAATCAATCCTGCCGCGAAACATCGCTCAAAGCGGTAGAAAGCGGTATGCCCATTGACCAGTCGTGCAATGGCGGCATTCGCATTTTTGCAGTGCCCATCAAAGCAGGCAACGATATTGTCGGATCTATCAACATCGGATATGGAGATCCACCCAAAGAAAAAGGTGATCTCGAAGAGCTGGCAAAGAAATACGAAACAACCAGCGAAGAGCTCTCCAACCAGGCACAAAAGTATCATTCCCGCCCGCCCTTCATCATCGAGCAGTCAAAAAAGAGATTGCTTTCGGCCGCACACTTGATCGGCGAAATCGTTGAACGCCGCCGCAGCAAGATGGAAATCCAAAAGCTCAACATGATGCTCAAGGAGCGCATTCGAGAACTCGAGCCGGCTGAAAGAGAAAGATTGAAACTTGCCGACATAGTCGAACAAAGTAATGATGCCATTTTCAGTGTTGACCTGGAAAGCAATGTGATGAGCTGGAATTCCGGTGCCGAAAAAATTTACGGATACACCCAAGACGAAATCGTCGGCAAATCGATCTACATGATTACGCTGGAAGACGGACCAACACCTGAAACCGAAGAAATTAGAAACATGGTGATGGCCGGCACACCTCCCAAAATGTTTGAGACCGTCCATCAAAGAAAAGACGGAGTAGAAATTCCTGTCGCACTTACTATTTCCTGTATTCGAAATGAGGAGGACAGAATAACGGAAATCTCGATAATCTCACGCGATATTACCGAAAAGAGAAAGTCAGAAGAAGCCCTGAAAAAGTTTTCTCGAGATTTGGAACGCTCGAATAATGAATTGAAACAGTTTGCTTTCGCTGCCGCACATGACTTACAAGAACCGCTGAGAGCGATGGCCAATTACAGTGATTTGCTCACAGGCAGATATGCAGCGATGCTGGATGAGCGAGCCGTAAAATACATCAATCGTATTGCCGAGTCATCCGAAAGGATGCAGGCGCTGATTCAGGATTTGCTGCATTACAGTCGCGTAGACACGCACGGCAAGCCATTTACAGAAGTCAACCTGCAAGAAGTTTTTCTTTCCGCCACAAGAAACCTTCGCATGGCAATAGAAGAAAGCGGCGCCATCGTAGTAGCTGACAAACTCCCGAATATCCAGGCGGACCGCTCGCAAATGCTTTTGCTCCTTCAAAACTTGATCAGCAATGCCATCAAATATCGAGGGGAGGAAACGCCGCAGATTTCCATCACTTCAAAATCAGAAAACGGCATGCTCACGCTGGATTTCAAAGACAACGGAATTGGCATGGAAGAGGAACATTTCGAACGAATATTTGTCATCTTCCAACGCCTTCATACACGCGATGAATATCCTGGAACTGGCATGGGGCTGGCAATCTGCAAACGCATTGTAGACAGACATGACGGAACTATCTGGGTCGCTTCAAAGGTAGGTAAAGGCTCTGATTTCTTCGTCCAATTGCCGCTTGTACAAAATGCTATGGGGGATTCTTCAGCGAATGAACATTCTGCACGTTGAAGATAATCGTGCCGATTCAGATCTCCTGAAGGAAGCATTCGAATGCATCGGAATCGAGGCGACAGTGCAAGTGACGCACGACGCCAAGCAGGCATTAATCGGACTGGAGGAGAATCTTCGCAAGGAAGGTGCGACGAGTCCCGATCTGATCGTCCTTGACTTGAACCTTCCCAAAATGGACGGGCGCGAGTTGCTGAAGAAGCTCAAAGAGCATCCTCAGTTACGAAGAATTCCAGTGGTTATCCTCAGTACATCCAATTTGGAGCAGGACATTTCCTATTGCTATGACAACCATTGCAACAGTTACATCGTCAAACCAATTCGCTTTGAAGAATACAAAAGGGTAGCGAAAAACATTCTCGAATACTGGTTTTCCACGGTTGCGCTGCCCCCGTATTCAGCCAACAATTGATGCTGCAATCTATTTGTTTACCGGTGTGACCTTTACTGAAATCGGTTCGAAATCCGTATCTTCAATAATCAATTTGTAGTCCCCCGGCTTGTTTGTCACCGACACCGGTGCCTGCTCTCCTGATTTCAGGAATACTTCGCCTGCGAAAAGTCCGTCCGATTCAAATTCCAAAGTCGTCGATTCGGAGTTTTTGATAACAACCTGGCAGCCGGCAGGAACAGACATAGACTTGCCGGCGGTGGCGCGGGAGAAGTCGATCTCGATTGCACTCTGCACATTGCCGGAGCGACTTGAATTCGTAGCAGCTTCAACAGCAATCTCGGTATAGATGCCGAACAGCAGTCCGATGCTCAAGGCCAGCATTGCACCCGATGGTGTCAGTGAAGCGAAGCGCAGTCTCAGCAATTCTCTAACGACGTAGATGAGCGAGCCTACTGCCAATGTAAGGAACAACAGAGTGACGTATTCATTGACGAAGAACCCGCCAATCAATGCGCCGAGGGCAGTCGGTCCACCGCCGATCAAGCCCAATAGCGCGATGCGCCAGAAGCTGACAGGCTTGCCGGCCAATGGCGCGGCGATGCCGAATCCTTCAGTCGCGTTGTGCATCGCAAAGCCAACCACAAGCACGACACCAAGACTGATTGAACCACCTGAAAATGATTGACCAATAGCCAGCCCTTCAGCGAAATTGTGCAAGCCGATGCCTGTAGCAATCATGGTGGCAATGGAAAGCGCATCGGCTTCGCCCTTCATGGCTCCGCGACGTTCTTCGAGTTTTGCCAAACCGACAAGACCATACAACAAACCCAGAAAAACAATCGCCGACATGATCCCGAGTTTGTGCCAATTGGCTTCCATAGCCGTTCGCTCGAGCGATTCGATCATGTGATAGCCGACATCGACAATCAGTAAAACAAGAACCCCGCAAGCAGCCATAGTCAAGCTGCCGCGAGTTTTTTCACCGACACCGCGCAAAAAGGCAACAGGTAAACCAAGAAAGATGGTGGCACCGGCGATGACACCCATCAACAAGTTAGCTGGCGCGCCTGCTTCCATTTAGTTCACCGGTATTATCTCGTTGATCTTCGAAGTCAATTCGTTGAGTTCGTCCAAGGAGTTCGCCGAAAGCAATTCGCTCGATTGCAGACGCTGAAGCATCGATATTTTACCTTGTAGATCGATCAACTCGTCTTCCGGCAGTGATGAAGCCAGGGTAGCGCGCATCTGACGGCTGGCCAATTCCATTCGTTCTTTTATTAGTCGAGCGAAAGAATCCTTGATAACCACATCGGATGGCCTTTGCTGCTTGCGAAACTCTTCAACCTTCAGTATCACATCCACCAACGCAGCAGCTGCAGCTTTGTCGGGGGCAGCGCGATCCATGACTCGGTCGCTGAGATCCTGGACGGTGGCGAACTGATCGCCGACACCTTCAAAAGCGTCTTTGAGAATGCGGTGAGCCGGAACGTTGAAATTGATATTCATCACGACAGGGAAGGCCTGCGCGTAGTCTTCGCGGCTGGTGAGAAGCAAAGCAAGCAAATTGCGCTCTGCATCAAGAACACCGGCCAACCCGCCCGACCCAGGCGTTCCGACCGTGCCGCGATTCTTCATGACCTTCGCTGCGCCGGCTCCAAAACTATCCGGTCGGAAAGGCTGCTTTTGCTGCTTCATTTGCTCGCGCACAGAGTGAGCTAATTCATCTTCTTTGGCGCCAATTTCCATGGCGAACAATCGGATGTATTCGCCGCGCACCATCGGATTTTTGATCTGCGAAAGAATAGGCACGATGCGTCCGGCGGCCTCAAGGCGTCCGGTGTGCGTAGCCAAATCGGCATCCTTGAGAGCTTGCCGGAGTTCGTGATCGATAAACGGAGGGGCCGACTCCATCGCTCGTGCGAAGGCTTCCTGCCCGCCTTCGGCGCGCAAGCATTCATCGGGGTCTTTGCCGCCTGGAATACGAATCACTCTCAGCTCGATACCGACGCCTTCGGCAATCTGATTGATCGCCTCCGCCCCGCGCTCAACTGCTTTCTGCCCCGCTTGATCGCTATCGAAAGAGAGAAACACACGCTTGGATTCGGTGTACCGAACGAGCATTTTGGCTTGTTGAGGTGTCAACGCCGTGCCCAACGTTGCAACAGTATTGCTGAATCCATACTGATGAAGACTGATTGCATCGAAATAGCCTTCAACCACAATAACCGCATCTTTAGCCTTGATTGACTCTTTGGCGAGATTGAAAGCGTACAGATGCTGCCCTTTCACGTAGATCGGCGTTTCAGGCGAATTCAAATATTTGACCTGATCGTCCCCCAGGGTGCGCCCGCCAAACGCCACTACACGCCCCTGATCGTCCATGATTGGAACCATCAAGCGATTGCGGAAAAGATCATAGACTCCGGTCGACTCAGCGCGGCGGCGCACCAGTCCGGCTTCTTCAAGGGTGGCTTCCGACACCTTCATGGTGTTGTGCAAATAACGCAGCAGCCCATCCCAGGAATTGGGCGCGAACCCAAGCTTGAAACGATTGACAATCTCTTCTGTTATCCCGCGCCCCTCAAGATACTTGCGCGCAGTGGCGCCATCGGCAGGGTCTTGGAGCAACTGAGTGAAATACGTGCAAGCCGCTTCGTTTAAGGCGAAAAACTGCGCACGCCTGTCGTAATGCTGCTTTTCCTCGACAGATTCGACTAACCGAACACCATATCTTTCGGCGAGATTCCTAACAGTGTCGATGAAATCGGTACCTTTCGCTTTCTGCAAGAAGGCGAAAACATCACCCCCCTCATTACAGCCAAAGCATTTGAAAATGCCCTTATCCGGGTTGACGTAGAAAGAGCCGGACTTTTCATTGTGAAACGGGCAAAGACCGCGATACTCTTTGCCGGCTTTCTTCAAGACGACGGTTTCAGAAATGATGTCGACAATGTTCGCCCGGTGGCGAACTTCAGCAATTACTTCTTGAGTGACACCTTTCACTGACCGCCAACTCCTTGGAAAACCCCGGCATTCCGCCGACAAGACGCAGATCATCGGACATGCCCGCTCTTGTTGCAAGAAACAGGGTCTAAGGCGCTCGGGCGCGTTTTCATAAGAGGGGTTGCCAGTTTTGTAACACGGCGGCAGTTTCAGAACACTGGAGAATTCCGCAGGGATCTTAACTTCAGATCTTTATTAGCCACGAGTTCGGAATTAACCTGTAGTGAAAGTTTCTAAGCGATCCCAACGCATATCGATCAGCTACCATGTCGCGCTAGTGGTCCTACTACACCAGTACAAAGAGTTTTCAGTTCTATTGCCACTGGGTAGTTTTGACTACAGCGAGGGTTGGGGGCTTTTATCGCTTAAGCTCACCGAACGCCAGCCGTATCCCGATGTCGTTTCAACAAAGGTGGTTCGCTCAATGAAGACACTGATCAAGAACGGTCGAATAGTGACTGCGGTAGACGATTACGTTGCCGACATTTTGATAGACGGCGAAACCATATCGGTGATTGGCAAAACCTTGGAAATGGAAGCGGACAAGGTCATAGACGCCAAAGATCGATTGGTCATTCCCGGCGGCATCGATGCGCACACGCACATGGACATGCCATTCGGCGGCACGACCTCGGCGGACGACTTCAAGACAGGCACGCTGGCAGCCGCACATGGCGGAACAACCACGATTATCGACTTTGCCATCCAAAACAAAGGTCAAGCGATCATGGAAGCGCTCGACATTTGGCACGAGAAGGCAGCGGGCAAGACCGCCATCGACTACTCATTCCACATGATTGTCACCGACCTTCCTCATGAGCGAACCAAAGACTTGAAGCGTTTGATTCATGACGAAGGCGTCACCAGTTTCAAGCTGTTTATGGCTTATCCAGGCGTTCTTCTCGTCGACGATGCCACCATTTTTAGAGCCATGGACTTCTGCGGCAATGAAGGCGGCTTAGTTTGCATGCACGCGGAAAACGGCATTGTCATTAACGAAATCGTTCAGCGCGCCCTGGCAAAAGGTCACACTGCACCAAAATATCATGCACTGACGCGTCCGACCCAGGCAGAAGCTGAAGGCGTCAACCGCGCCATCGCGCTTGCCGAGATGGCGAACTCGCCGGTTTATATCGTCCACCTGAGCTGTTACGACGCACTGAAGAAAGTGGTCGAAGCCCGAGATGAAGGCATTCCTGCGTTCGCCGAGACGTGCCCGCAGTATCTTTTCCTCGACTACAGCTATTACGAGAAGGAAGGATTCGAAGGCGCAAAATACGTGATGACGCCTGCCTTGCGTGAAAAGTGGAATCAAGAAAAGCTTTGGACAGGCTTGAGAATGAACGACCTGCAAGTGATTTCGACCGACCACTGCCCATTTTGCTTCAAGGACCAGAAAGAACTAGGAAAGGACGACTTCAGTAAAATCCCCAATGGCGGACCCGGCGTCGAAACCCGCATGAGCCTTATTTACAACGGCGGAGTTGTGCCGGGACGCATCTCCGTCAACAGATTTGTCGAACTGACATCGACCAGCCCCGCTAAAATCTTCGGACTTTTCCCCAAGAAAGGCACGATTGCCGTCGGCTCCGATGCCGACATTGTCATCTTTAATCCAAGCAAGAAGATGACCCTTTCCGCGAAAACACATCACATGAACGTCGACTACAACTGCTACGAAGGCATGGAAGTGCAAGGCGTCACGGAAACAGTGCTGTCGCGCGGCAAGGTCGTAATTGAAAACGAGAAGTATGTCGGCAAAGCGGGGGACGGCAAGTACATCAAGCGCAGCCGTGTTTCACTGAAACATTCTGAGCCCGAAACCGCCGCGGCCGCAAGATAGCCGGACGGTCTGCTCGAAAACCAAACCTTGCCCGGCTTGCCGAGTTTATCGGATGTTTCGACCTTGCAACATCCTGATGCCATTCGTCCACCAGGCGATTTTTCTGAAAAGCGCACAGGGCTACACTTTTGCGCCTCATGACAATTCATGAAATTGATTAAAAGCGGCATTCATAGAAAGCTTGCATCGCGTGACCCTCTGAAACGCATTAAGTACGCTACACTCATTTAAATGGGGTGCCTGGGAACATTTGGAGATCAGACATGGGTTTCACGCAAGAGTTCAACAAGATGATCACGGAAGAGCGCAACGCTCACACAATGGACCTGGATCTTCTTGATACGACAGAATTGGTCTCTCGAGTACAGAACGAAGATTTTTCCGTAGCAGAAGCAGTCAAAGCGGCAGTGCCGGATATTGCCAAAGCGGTTGACTTGATCACTGAAAAACTGCACAACGGTGGCAGACTTATTTATTTCGGAGCAGGCACCAGCGGTCGCCTCGGCGTTTTGGACGCCACCGAGTGCTCACCAACATTCGGCATCGACAGCGAGATTGTTTCTGCCTGCATCGCCGGCGGAAAAGAAGCGATGTTCCGCTCTTTCGAAAACGCCGAAGACTCCAAAGAGATGGGCGAGCAAGATGCTATCTCAGTCAAAATCACGGACAAAGACGTGGTCGTTGGCATCACCGCTTCGGGCAGAACCCCTTACGTGATTGGCGCCCTAGAACAAGCGCGCGACGCAGGAGCGGCAAGAATCGGTATCGTCAATAACTTTGGCGGACTGGACGGATTGTGCGACGTGACCATAACGGCCGTAGTCGGCGCCGAAGCCTTAACCGGCTCCACCCGCATGAAAGCCGGCACAGCACAAAAAATGATTCTCAATTTGCTGACGACCTGTACGATGGTCCGCCTCGGCAAAGTCTATGAAAACCTCATGGTTGACCTGAAACCGACCAATGAGAAGTTGAGAGAGCGCGCTGTTTCGATTATCTCGATCTGCGGCGAAGTACCGAGACATATCGCCGAAGGCGCGCTGGTCGCATCGCAAAACAAAGCGAAGACAGCCATTTTGATGACCAAGAGAAAGTTGGGTCGCGCGCAGGCAGAAGAGCTGCTCACTAAATATGGTGGCTCCCTGCGTAAAGCGCTCGACAATTCTCCGGCGCCGGAAGGCTCGGCCAAACCGCAAGCAGAGAAGTGCTGCTAAGCAATAAACAGGCCAAATCGCCAATAGCTATACAGACCCCCTGCTTGGAGAAATCCGGACAGGGGGTCGATTTTTACACAATGCTCGCAGACGAAAACGAGACGCGAAACTAGGCGGACGGCTCTTCCATGCAATATCCGAGACCCTTCACAGTCTTGACGAGGGAAGGCTTTCCATCCACATCAATCTTTTTTCTCAAACGCAAAATGCGCTGGCGAACAGCCTCGCCGGTTGCCTCCTGGTCCAGTTTGAAAACGCGATCGAGCAAATCGTCGGCGCTGAAAATGCGTCCCTGGTGTTTCATCAGCAGTTCCAACAGTGCAAATTCACTGGGCGCCAAGTCAACATCTTTCCCTTCGACTTTGGCACGGCACCGCTGAATGTCCAGCTCGAGATGACCGAGGCTTATGACTTGGTTTTCCATTTTTGGAAAACGCCTGAGCAAGGCGCGCACGCGTGACATCAGTTCAGCGTATGCAAAAGGTTTGCAAAGATAGTCATCCGCACCGGTATCGAGAGCCTGTACACGGTGCATCACATCCGATTGCCCCGTCAGAAAAAGAATTGGCGTCTGTCCGCCGTTGCGCCTATATTCCTGACAAACTTCGTATCCACTCATTTGTGGCAACATCCAATCGACGATGGCCACGTCGTAGTGTTCAAACGTCAGCCTATCCAAGGCGGACTTGCCGTCATGCACGACTTCGACGACAAAGTTTTGCGCCTCCAGCGCCATTTCCACCGCTGTGGCGAGATCCTTATCGTCTTCAACAAAGAGAACTCGTGCCATAAATCAGCTTTGAATTATCCTCGTCGCTCTGTACTGACATCCTTCGTAAAGTCCCGCCGGTTGGGTTTACCCACCAGCCTTGCACATTATGCCACGCTGAGATCCAATCAGGCGATCAGCATTCTATGGTTGTTCCGGCAGAAGCAGCCGTAGGGGCGACTTCATGCGTCGCCCGGGCGATGCATGGCATCGCCCCTACACAAAACGCCACCTATCAGCCTGGATACGAGCCTATCCGTTTCGAGAATTCATCTTACTCAACGGTCGCAGCGGCGCGCCAAACATCCCAAATTTCAGGACGTCGAGCACTGAGCAAAAAATTCTCCCGAAGCTTGTGTTGTGCCTGATTAGCGACAGTCAACCGCAATTCAGGACTTTCAACAAGCCTGGACAAATGTTTCACCCAATCCTCCAGCCCACCGGCGAGAAAACCGTTCTCTCCCGGCTCGACGACATCCAGGTATGGCTCCAAATTCGAGTACACGCCGACAGCGCCCATTGCCGAATACTCCAGATACTTCATGCAGCTTTTGCAGCGATTGAAGTCATTATCAATCAACGGTGCAATTCCAATGTCAAAGGCCTTTGTATTCATAACGCGGACGTAGTCTGCATAATCTATGTCATTCATCTGATGCCAAACCACGTTGGCGCGCCCTTGCAATACCGCAGGTGGTGCTACGCCGACAAACTCGATATTGATTCGGCTGCCCCAGCGATCAGCAAAATCAGCCAGTGCAGGCGCAATGAACTCCGCATCGGCACGATGAGTCTTGGTTGCGGCTTACCCGATTTTGACTACTTCAGGATTGTTGCGCGGCGGGCTAATAGTCCACAAATCATCGTCCAAACAGTTCGGGACTACAAAAATGTTTCTGTTATGCACCGATAATTCGGACTTCAGTTTTTCAGTGGAAACGAGCACTGCATCAGCATCTGAAACAGCCGAGGCAATAGAGGGTGCGATACCGCTAAGAAACTCAAACGATGCATGCCCTTGGGGAATTCTGCTGAGCAGATCGTCCAATTCGTAGACGACCGGCTTCTGCTCCATGCGGCACTTCCACAAAATCTTGCCGTAATTACTGCATAAACCAGGAAACTCTCGGTGAAAAACCACCAGATCTGCGCCGGAGACATCACTGGCATCAGAATCTTCACTGTTTCCTTTCACCAATTCCCAAGCACCCGACCGCCAGGGTCCAGTGAGCCGAATCGCCACACAGGCGTGCCCCCAGCTCATTGATGTGTAGACGACAATGGTTTTCCTTATGTTTGAATTGTGCTGATTAGCGGATTTCAATTGTTTCCCTGGAAGGTCACTGCGGCGCGATCGAGGCGGCATGAGGAAAGTCTAACTGTAACAGCTCGGATTCACTAATCAGATGCCATGCAATAATTGTTCGATTAAATACCATGGATCGGGCAGCCTGGTGGAATCCCTCGTATCAATTTGTTTGCCGACGTTTAACGGCGCTGACTTTTTGCCGAAGGCAATCGAAAGCGCGCTCGCGCAGACACACAAGAATTTTGAGCTCTTAATTTCGGACGACTGCTCGACAGACAAGACATCCGAGATAATCGAAGACTACGCCAAGCAAGACCCGCGTATCCACCATTGGAAAAACGATCGGCGCTTAGGGCTTTTTGCCAACTACAATTCTTGCTTTGCCCGGGCTAAAGGCGATTACATAAAGCCTCATGCCCAAGACGACTTGTGGGAGCCGACTCTCATTGAACGCTCTCTTTCAATTTTGCAGAAGCACGAAAACGTCGCACTGGTAAGCTCTCGCAGAAAAGTCATCGACGAAAAGGGTCGGGCGATTCCACACGAAGGCATCATTACAGCCGTGGACTTGTTCGGCATAGCGCCTTTCTACCCGGCAGAAGACATGATCAGCCATAGCCTCGACCCATTGCGCAACATTATTGGTGAACCCTGCACCGTGATGTTTCGACAGAAGTCCATAGGCAGTGGATTTGGAACGCAATTTCGCCACGTTGGAGACATTGAATATTGGCTGCGCATATTGCAGCAAGGCGATTACTCGTTCATTAATGAAGATTTAGCCAGCTTTCGCAAACACGCGCGTGGCGCTACAGCAGCCAATAATGCCCAACTCTGGCTGGCATCGGACATCGTTCATCTTTCATACGCTATGGAAGGCGCCCTTAAAAAGATGGGCAAGTCACGCCACCAGTTCGTCCGCGACGCGCTGTACTGGCTGTCTTGCGCACTCAGCAATTTGATCGACACGGGCGAACTGAGTGAAAAGAAATTGCACAAAGACCAAATGCTTCGTCGCGAAGATATGTTTGGGCTCAAAGAAGCGCTCTTCCACACGATGTTGGTTCTCGCGCAATCCGGTGCTGGAGAAAACTCGCCGATGGGCATACTTCGCAAAGAACTGCGAATTCGCGAATTGGAAGCAGACCTGCGACGCGTGATGGCAACACCGTCATGGACGTGGACTCGCAGTCTGCGAGAGATGAACAGACTAATCAGCGGCAACAATTCCAAGACAGCCAGCGAAGAATACAACCTTTCGCTCGACGAACAGGAAGAATACATCCAGTATTTGCGGCAGTCCATCCGCCGCATCCTGCGCAGCCGCTCGTGGAAGCTGACTCGTCACCTGCGCAACTTCCAGAAGCAGATTGCTCCCAAACAGGCAACGGAAGTGCCTTTGAGCAAGCGAAGCGGATTGGGCGCCAAGGCAGATAGCCATGGACGCAACGACAACGGACCAGCCACCGCCAGGAAGCGAAGGAAGAAGAGCACGCTCGGTCCGCGCTATCCGAATCAACTCGTGGTTGGTGCAATCATTCAGAATCAGGCGCCTTTCCTGAAAGAGTGGCTTGAATTTCACAGACTTGTCGGTGTCGAGAGATTCTACATTTTCGACAACTTGAGCAATGATGATTACGAGGCAGTTCTGCAACCATACATCGATTCGGGCATCGTCAAACTCTATAGCTGGCCGGTCGAAATCAAAACACAAAATGATTTCAACGATATCCAGTGCAGCGTATACCGGCGTATAGTCGACTTAACTGCAGAATCAGCAAAGTGGCTCGCACTCCTGGATGTGGACGAGTTTCTCTTCCCTACAAAAGAAGACACACTAATCGATCTGCTGGACGAGTACGAAGAATTTGGCGGACTTTCCGTCAATTGGCAGATGTTTGGAACATCAAATTGCCACAAAATTCCAGCCGACCGGCTCTCAATCGAAATGTTGACGCGATGCGCGGAGAAAGACAACGAAGTCAATTTGCACGTCAAAACGATTTCTCGCCCCGAACTTATCATGCGAGTGACCAATCCGCACTTCGCAAAATATGTGAAGCATGCCCAGCAAGTAAACGAGGAAAGAATTCCGATGAGCGGCAGCCGCACTTCATATGTAAGTGTAGATCAAGTCCGCATCAATCATTATTGGACTCGTGACCAGCACTTTTTTGAAACTCAAAAGCTGCCTGCGCTGAAAAATTACAGCGCATTCCTCACCGACCGCGAGATCGAAGAACGTCTGCGCACTTTCAACGCAACCGAAGATTTGTCTATACAAAGGTTCGTGCCAAAACTCCGCGAACGAATGTTCGGCGCCGAACTCAAGCATCACGTCACGATCCGGTAACGGACCAGTGATATGTTTTTGAAACAGTAAACTGTAGGAGCGGCAAAAAGGCCGCCCGAAGCCGGCAAGCCGCCGGCGCTCCCAGGCAGACGCGAGATTTACTAGCATTCTTCTTTTTGTGTGAGGCAAATAGACGGTGATTCTTCACCGGCAGTTCATCATCGCTGAATGTCGCTTCCCCCCACCCCCTACCTAGCGGCAAGACAATATGAGCACCACATCCACTGGCAGCCAAACGGCGGCGCCGGAGCGGCAAGCCGCGCCCGCAGCAGCCAGCGACCAAACAGACTTCTCTCCGCCCAAGACCAGCACCTGGTCGGAAATTGCCGGAAAGTGCTGGCAAGACGGCGTCAAGGAATGCATTGCTTCGGCAGGGCAGAAATTTGGCGACTTGTTTGGAGTGGGCAGCGCGAAACAGCAAGACCTTATAAAACAAGGGACAATCCCAGACCTTACCCTTGTTCAAAGCGGCGCCGACATGAGAATCGGTGGCACTGCAGAAGCCAGAGTCGAAGGTTCGGATGCTGCAAAAGCGCTCCAGGGTGACAACAAAAAACGCACCGAAACAGTCTTGAATGCTAAGGCAGATCCGCAAGACCGGCTTAAAGCCGCAAGCGAGCTGGTTAACGCAGGCATCACAGGTTTCACAGTGCAAGGCTCGGACGGCAGTTTCAATAAGGTGAGGCTGGAAAAGGAAAGTGTAGGCAATGGCCGCGACATGCTCGGTGTTTACGTCTCCGGCAAGAGTGGCGCAGAATTGAACGCTTTACGTGCAATTCAAAATGCTGACGGTTCTCTCGTTCAACAAAAGGACGGCAGCGGCAAGCAAGTTGACTATAAAAACCGCGGCGTAGCGCTTTTAGACAGACTTTCTGACAGTGGGAAGGTTGTTGAAGACGGCACCAAAGCCGGTGGCAGACCCGCGCCTGAAGCCCAAGATGCGCCCCAGGAGAAAAGCAAGAGGGAGCCCAAAGAAGGTGAAACACCCGGTGAATGGAAGAGTCCTCTGGAACGCAAGTACCAAGAGGGCGACAAATTCAAAGGCGTCACGTCTGTTTACTGGCAGGACATTCACACCGCAAGCGGAGTCAGATTCAACAAGAACGAACTCTCTGCGGCAAGTCGCGAGTTTCCTTTCGGGACTGTTCTCAAAGTGCGAAATCCGGAAAACGGACTGGAAACTCGTGTAGTCATCACAGACCACGGACCGTTTGCAGGCAAGAAAGAATTGCGTCCGGACGGCTCTGAAAAAATATACAACCGTGTTTTGGACATCTCGCTTGGCGCTGCAAATGCCATTGGCATGAAGGACAAAACCCCGAGAGCTATGGAAATATCAGTCGAAAGCATTCCCGAGAATCGCGCGTGGGGACGCGCCAGACAAAATCTCAGGAAGGACGAGAAAACAGCACTGCTTGCTCAAGTGAAGCGCGTCACTGAAGAAGGTCGCATGTAGGAGCTCAGGAGTACTTATACATTTCGCACGCCTCGAACTTTATAACGGAATCATTTATGGTACAGACAGCACAGCAATCAGAATACACACCGGAGCGTGCCACCGCACAACCGGCAGCCGATGCTGCTTCAAACCTTGCAGTCAGCGAAACAACCAAAACCTGGTCGGCTATTGCAAGTCAAATTTGGCAGGACGGAACCAGCGGCAGCGACGCAACTAATGCGAATTCGAAAAAACTTGACTTCAGCGTTCCAAAGGCTCTAAGCGAGAGCCTTGGCTTTGCCGCTCAATCTCCAGATGCTCAAACGCGGTTGGAAAATCGTGGACTATTACCGCGAACAAGAATTGCAGAGGCTCACGCGACCGGGCAACCAATTGGATTGGCAGTCCATTGGGGCGACGGAATTCTGCAGCGGAGCAGCTATAGAGAAGGACAGCAGACCATAATTCCAATTCCAAACATTGAAGTTGCTCAACTGGAGAGAGAAGGTCGTGGACGACGAGTCAACCCGTCGGAAAGAGTCTTGCCTCCTGAAGTGAATCGCAATCTGCCAAGGATGGGCTCGGACGGAGCGCTGGGCAAGGTATACGAACACCAACTTCAAAACAGTACAGGCAGACACAAGGTCGACGCGTCGGTAATCATTCCGCAAGGATACGATCCGCAAAGACCGACGCGAATGCTTATCTACAACCATGGATTTAGAACCGATGCACGCGCGGCGCTTAGTTACTCGCAATTGAGAGAGCAGATGCGTTCTGCCGATCCACAAACCATTCTTATCGTTCCTGAATGGCAAGCAAAGCCTGGCTCCAACAGCTCCGCGCGCGGAGGTTCCGACAAACCAAACTTCTATCGAAACATGTTCAATGAAATCATGCAAAAGACCCCGGAGCTGCGCGGCAAAACAGTGGACGATCTTGCCAGCATCGGCATAATCTCGCACTCAGCCGGTTACAACCCGTCAATTGCACAACTCTATAAAAACGGATTGCAAAACAAAATCACGTCTGTGACCGTGCTCGATTCAATGTATAACCCGACCGCATATGACGGTTGGATATCAAACAATCTGCAAGATCTCGCGGCAGGAAAAAAGCATTTTCAACTGATCTACACAGGACACTTGGCGAAGCAGAGCAACGCCCTGCAAGCACGCGTCGAGCAGCAATTGACGCGCGCAGGGTTAGGAACTGAGAGCGTTCATAAAGACCACGGCAGAGGCGGAACCATAGTAAGTGCGGAAACGATCGCCAACAATGGCTTCGTTTTCAAAAGAAGCGAATTCACCAACAGAGGAGACGGCGCCCACGGCTCGATGACGCATGTCTACCTGCGCCAACTACTTAAATCCGAAAGGAGACTCCCTTGATGCGACTTCACGCTAAAGTCACTCTTTCTGAACTACCTTTAGATCGGGACGATCTCTCGTTCCAGCTCCGACCATTTCCGAGCTACCCAACCTTCCTCCGTTACCTGAAAGAATGCTTGAGCCGACTGGGCTCATTTGCGCTATTTCATCGTTTTCCCCACATCCGCTTACCAAACAACAGATCGCAGAAAGTCCGCGCCCACGGCAGAATCAGGTCCGTTCAAGACCTTGAGGCATCCTGGCCTCTGAATGCCCAAATTACCGCCCTAAGAATTTCAAAGTAATTGCCATGACGGAATCCATAACACCTCAGCCGCGCTTCCGCGCGCAGAATCAAGAGCAGACAACCGAAAGAGTCAATGCTGAGTCGACACCCGATACCGATGAAGCCTGGCGCAACATTTCACGTGCCGTTTGGAGCAAGCACGAGATGACCGCGTCAGCGATGCCCGACCTGAGCAGACAAAGCTTGAATGAGATGCTTGGTCTAAATGCTCGTCCTGGTGAGAGAACGCCATACGCGCACCTCGGCAACGTCTCGCAGCCCGGCGGAAACTCATTGATTGACTGGAATGCACTTGCCGCAGGAAAGACAGTCACCATCAACCCGCTGCCGGAGAGACAATTTACTGGACTGGGACCACGTCAACAAAGAGTTGATTTGCCATCCACACAAAGACAAGACATTCGAAACCCTGGCGACCGCTCGCAATTGGCTACCCCGTTGGATTTCGGAACCGGAACCAGCAAGAGATTGCTCGAACCAGTGACTGATCGTGCGGTGCTGGCACGCGTTCCTGATGCGCTATACATAGGTCAAAAAGGAACTGTCACTTCCACGCGTAATCGAGCCGGCGAAACACAAGAATACTGGCTCTCCGGCGACGCAGCAAAAGCCTTTGCACGAGCGCAGGAAATGCTTGCCGCAAAAGGAAAGCAGATCATCGTCTCTGACAAAAACGGTGCTGGCAGAACTGTCGATACGCAGACCGAAATCTACACAAGGAGCCGCAACGGCCGAGGATTCGCAGCAGGCAGACCGACCGAGTCTAATCACACGCGCGGCAACGCTATGGACGTCTCCAACTGGCAAGACCCTGACGTGAAGCGCGCTTTGTTAAATAACGGTTGGAGACAAGGTGACAGCAAAGGACCGATCAAAGGCGACTTGCACCACTTCAGCTTCACAGGGGTACGCCAGCAAGACGCGCCGGGAAATTCGAGACGACAGCATCGTCATCGTCATTAGCGACGCGGAGAAACCGGCACAAGCCAAATTATCTCGCTCATGACTTAAGGTCAAGATGAACCCAAACTTGTTCTAATACGTCCTCTAGCTCGACAGCTTCACTGCCGGATATAGAACGCATTGCGTCAATAGCTGTCTGCTTCAGAAGTGTGGCTCGCTCGAAGCGCCGCCTGTCCGCGGCGACAATAATGTCGCAGATGTTATTCGCCACCACACGATAGGCGCTAGGCGGAACAAGGTTCAGCTTCTCTTTCGCCTGTCTGATCATCCGTTTTGATGCTTCACGAAAACCACCGCGTAGTGCGATAGCAGAGGCTATCGCATAGGATTTCCAATCATCGCTCGCGCTGTCTTTGGAAGATCCGCCGTTTTTTGGATCGTTCTTAAGCGGCAGGAGTGAATAATTCGTCGTGATCATGAGGTGACTCCACGCCGATGGGCATACTCAGTTGTTCCAAGAGACTCTAAATAACTCTTGTTGTGGAGATGTTAAACAGTCACATAATCAACTCTTCTGAATAATGAACCAAAAGCGGCTGCCAGAGCCTTCATCGCTGTCGACCCCAATAATTCCGCCATGTCCTTCAACAATAGCTTTGCAAATCGCGAGCCCCAAGCCAGTACCACCATGAGTAGTGGCGTCTTCATGTTCCACTTGAGAGAAACGATCAAAAATCTCTGCCAATTTGTCCTTCGTAATACCGCGCCCATGGTCAGCTACGGTCACTTTCACACCGGTCGGCAAATCATTAGCCGAAACAACTATCTTGGAATTCTCCGGCGAAAATTTAATGGCATTTGATAGAAGATTTACCAGGACTTGAACAATGCGATCGGCCTCAACATTGACATTCAGAGTACATTCCGGCGCATCAATTTCAATTGATTTTTGGTCCGCTAGTCCTGAAACGGAATCAACCGCACGCTTTACGATACTGTCGAGACTTTCCGAAGCAGGAACCATAGTCAACATTCCAGCTTCCATTTTCTCAATGTCCAAAAGTTCGTTAATTAGCTTGACGAGGCGTTCGACGGTAAACTCGGCTTTCGCAAAACGCTCCTTACCCTTTTGATTCATTTCCCCAAACGCACCTTTTTCCGCCAGCGCAAAAGTAAATTGCAGTGACGTTAGTGGGCTTCTCAGGTCGTGACTTATCATCGAGATGAATTCAGCTTTCGTTTGCTCAGCCTTGGTAAGCGCAGCAGACATCGAATGGAAAGTGCGGTCCAGCTCAGCGATTTCATCAATTCCCGAAAGCGGCGGATTGAGTTCTTTTCTCTCACGCACCCTCATCGTGTTTTCAGAAAGAATCTTCAACCGTCCAGAGATGTTTTTACTGAAATACAGCGACATCAGCACAGTAATTACAATGTTCGATACCAGCATCACAATGAGCGCGACCCAAATGCGTTGCCTGTTGCGCTCTTCTTGTTTGTCAGTGATATAGCTTCTGCGAATCTGCTTCGTAACGGCTTCGATTTCGTGCCTCACGGCGAAGTATGAGTTTGTGCTTTGCCCTGCCAGTCGCACGACTGCAGGCATCCAATTACCACTTTCAATGCTGGTCAACGACTGCCGCATATTTTGCCGAAGCCGCTCCACCGCGATTTCCAAACTGGTAATGCTCATAGCGGTCTCAGGCATATCCTTGGTAAGTTTTTTCAGCTCCGTGAATGCAAGCGGGATTTGTGCATCATTAGTCTCGTACGCCAATCGCAGCGGCTCAACGCGGCGACAACCGTAACCAATCAAAGCCATTTCCGACTCAATCAAATGCTTGGAAACATTGCCTATGCGAGAGGTAATACGTTCGCCGCGCTTAGCGATCATCTCCTCGCGCTCGGCCGCAGCAATAAGTCCCGCAAGCACCACGAAGAAAATGATTTGAAACAGCAAAGGGATCGCAACAAGGATCAAACCCTTCTGTGAAAGCTTCAGATCAAATCGCAAACGCTTCGCCTCGAAACAGCCAATCCCTGTCCCATACCGAAATTATACTTACGGTCGAGTGAAATTGTGATTTGACGACGGGTATACAGTAGCCTATATTTCAATGGCTAAGGCGGGAATCTCAGAAGGTATTTGCAGTGGCCAAGATCCTGTTGGTCGAAGATGATTTGGAAGTTTGTGAAGTCGTGAGCGACTGGCTTACCGACGAACACTACACGATTGATGTGGTAAATTCCGGCACCGAAGCCATTGAGCGCCTTCGCTTCGACAAGTATGACGTGCTGATTTTCGACTGGCAGCTTCCGGATCTGACGGGTATCGAAATTTGCAAACGTTTTCGCTCAAAGGGCGGAAACACCCCTGTGCTCATGCTCACGGGCAAGTCTGAAATTGCCGATAAAGAAACCGGTCTGGACGCCGGTGCCGACGATTATTTGACGAAACCATTTCATCCGCGCGAGCTGTCCGCACGTGTGCGTGCGCTTTTACGACGCTCCGGAGACGTCAAGCAAAATGTTCTGACGTGCGGCGATATTGAGCTTGATCCGCAAGGATTCAAGGTTACCAAAGGCGGCAAGGAAATCACTTTACTGCCCAAAGAATTCGCATTATTAGAATTCTTCCTACGCCACCCCAATCAAGTATTCAGCCCTGAAGCGCTTCTCGACCGCGTCTGGTCAGCCGAATCTGAAGCATCACCCGATACCATTCGCGTCCACATCACAAAATTGCGCGGCAAAATCGAGACGGAAGGTCAGCCTTCTCCGATCAAAACAATCCACCGCCAGGGCTACAAATGGGAAATGCAGAGCTAGCGCAGTTCACAACAATCGTCTTCGGCAGACGTTGCAGAAAACGCGCAGTCCGTTGGGCTTGAAGAATTTCACTTCGTCCCACCTGCGGTTGTAAGAGACATACATCTTGTCGTCGCTTATACCGCGATAGGCGATGTGCACTTTGCCTTCGCAGCAAAGCTCTTCCTCTTCTTCAGCAGGGCTTTCAGAGGTTTCTTTCTTTCCAAAGATGGATTGAATCTTCTTGATCAGATTATTCATGGGTGCCTAAGACCGTGTCTTTCTCCACGTCAGAGTCGGGTTGCGCGTCCGTTATTCGCGGTTGCACTTTCACCGGCAATCGAACCGTAAATGTAGAACCCACACCGACTTCCGATTCAACACTTACACTGCCTTGATGTCTTGAGATGATCTCTTGAGTAATGGCGAGACCGAGACCAGAACCACCACTTGCGCGACTTCTCGCTTTATCAGCGCGATAGAAGCGTTCAAAAATCTTCGGTAGATCTTCAGCTTCGATACCAATTCCGGTATCAGAAATTTTGATCTCAACTTCGTTTTCACCATCTAAGGTTGCTTTGACTCCAACGTTTCCATCCTTGGAAGAATAGTTGATTGCGTTACCTAGAATATTCACCAGCGCGCGTTGCAAGTGTATGGAGTTGCCCATCACAACCGCACCATCGAGATCGGATTCCACGTGAATCTCAACTTGTTTCTTCTCTGCATTTGGCTGAACTTGATATACAACGTCCCCGATTAGCTGCTGAACATTGATTTCATTCTTCAATGACATATCTTGACCGCTATCCAAGCGGCTGATGTCCAGCAGGTCTTGCAAAAGATTCGCTTGTCTATCCACCAGGCGCTCAAGAGACTCGAGAAACTGATTACGCAGTTTGGGATCTTCTGCAGCTCCGGCCTGAAGAGCTTCTACAACAGAACCAATCGCCATAGTTGGTGTTTTCAGCTCGTGACTGGCATTGGCGATAAACTCCTGGCGCAGGCGTTCTTGTTCACGCAGACGGCGAATCATTTGATTGAAGGAGCGCGCCAATTCCCCGACTTCGTCGGGTCGTTTTACGGGGACTGTTTCCGACATGTCTCCAGATGCGGCAATTTTGCGCGCGGTCATGCTCATTTCCTGCAGGGGTCTGTTTACCCGTCGAGCCAACCAAAGGCTGATGAGAACAGTCATTACGCCTGTCGCGAAGATGATTTCCAGGAAAATTATCAGGTCGCGGTGCAAACGCTGCTCGATTTCCGTGAGTTGAACACCAACACGAATAACACCGGTTGTTTGGCCGGCAGCGCGGACAGGACACGCGACGTAGAGCCAGTTGCTGTTAGTCGTACGCTCGTTTCTTGTATAGATTGCAACGATACCTGCAAGCGCGTCGTTGATTTCGGAATCGTTCGAGATGTTGACGCCATCAGGTGCTGGCGAAATCGTAGAGGAATCGGCAAGCACTCTACCATCGCGATCGACCACGGTGATTGCAACCCCGAGCTTTGTTGCGTGCCGGTCTACCGCGCTCTGAATGCGCTGACGGGACTTCTCTGAATCCATTCCCAAATCGTTGTCAATTTCCAACGCAAGGTGCACAGCTTCTACTTCAAGCGAGTTTCGCAGGTCGGTAACTGATTCAGATTTGATGGCGAACAGAGCCCACAAGCTCACAGCCAAGAGCGAAATAACAATGATGACCAAGTATGTGAATAGAAGCTGGTTAGCCAGACTTCTAAACATCCACTTGTAGATTCGCTCCAGGAGCCCCATCGAAATTGCCTCGGTTTTCGCGGACAAGTTAAGGCACTAGAAAAATACTTAGGTACTGAGTCACGCTCAAGTCGTATTACAATCCCCGATCTAATTAAATACCGATTTCATCAAAAATATCGGCAGTTGTTGCACATAAATAGAGCGCCCTTTGACAATTGGATACCAGGAAATTCCATGCAGCGCCCGTCTTATCAGTCACGGAGACCGTCTGTGCCTGGCTTGCCATGCGCTATGCCGCGGTACATCACTCGCTTGGCAACACTTCAACAGTTAAGACAAATTGTTCTATCTGTGCGAAACTTAGTTGCGAGTCTATATAATGCGGAAGCGTAGAAGTTTGATAAAGACTGCTATCTAGCCCGCCAAATGGGAGGTCCATTCCGAAGATGTCTGCTGTGTTGAACGTAACCGACGCCACGTTTGAGCAAGAAGTTTTGAAGGCTGAAATTCCAGTCTTGGTCGACTTCTGGGCTCCCTGGTGTGGTCCTTGCAAAGCAATCGCGCCTGTTGTGGAAGACCTTTCAAAAGAGTACGAAGGTCGCCTCAAGGTTGTGAAGCTGAACACGGATGAAAATCCGAAAACCGCGCAAGCCTACTCTATTCGCGGCATTCCGAGCCTCTATGTCTTCAAGACAGGTCAGGTTGTCGAGCAGGTTGTAGGTGCAGTGCCTAAATCGGCTCTCGCGACTGCAATTAACAAGCACGTATAAAAGGTGGATCAGGTCACCTGATCTTTTTACGGGCACTTAACTTAGATCCGGCATAATTTAGGCATTCAAGACATAGCCTGGCGCGTGCTTTCGCGACAGCTATGAGTAAGGGTTGAAGAAGATCATATATACGCGCGACAGGATCGTTCGATCGCTAGAAGCGCGACAGGCAAAGGAGATCGTGATGCAATCGAAGAAAGTAGCCGCAGTTGTCGTAGCAATGACATTGGCGGTGATTAGCTCGTCTCAGCTCACTGCTGATGCGAAAAGACACCACAAGACAAATTGCGGCAAGCCGAGCGTTTCGAGCTCGACCGCCTGCAATAAGGAGTTGTCGACACTTCACCATGCACTGGTCAAAACCGGTCTGATGAAAACGCTTGGACAAAAAGGCAGCTACACCCTGTTCGCTCCTAGCGATGCAGCATTCAACAAGATTCCTAAAGCCGACAGAGATGCACTGATGGCTGACAACAAGAAGTTGGCAACAGTGCTCAAGTATCACGTGCTTCCCAAGAAGTACACTGCTAGCGACCTGGCAAGCCGCCGTTCGCTCGTAACCGTGCAAGGCGAATCCTTGATGCTCGACAACAAAGACGGCACACAAGTTGTTGACGGCGCGCTCGTCACTCAAGCCGATAAAGACTGCAACAACGGCGTTGTGCACGTTATCGACACCGTTTTGATTCCTGAGCGCGGCAAATAAACCGTCCGGAATTCAGTTATCCGTGGGGGCGCAGAAATGCGCCCCTATTTTTTTGCCGTCACGCCAATTCGGTTAAGGGAAATCCGAACCTAGATTAATCCCTAGTGCACGCCTTGAATTGCTGTGCCAATATATAGGTAATCGAAGGTATATATCGGAAGCCTAGGGAGCGGAGTCAGCGCCTTGAAAGAAGTCTTGATTGCATTTGTAATAGCCTTGGTGGCTGGCAGTATTCTAAACGGAATGAACGACAGTTCAGGGCAGGCAGCATCCTCTGCCTCGTCGACCGGTGCCGGGAATGGTTCACCCAGCGCCTCCGCAGAAACACTTACAAATACAGTGGCCGTTGACGAAACGAACTTCGAAAGCGAAGTGATTGATTGCCAGACTCCAGTCCTGGTTGACTTTTACTCCGATACTTGCGGACCGTGCAAACGGATGGAACCGATCCTCGGTGAGCTGGCTAGTGAATACCAAGGATCTCTGAAAGTCGCACGCATTGATGTATTGCGAGCTCCACACCTGGCTCAGAAGTATCAAATATCCGCTATCCCAGTGTTCATGGTGTTCAAAGAGGGCAAGTGTGAAGAAACAAACACGGGTGCAATGCCGAAAGCCCAGTTGATATCAATGTTCAAGCCCTTCCTGGTGAAGGAACAAGCGAAACAATAGAACGGAAAAGCACTCAAGGCATTGGTTTCAAGAGAAAACACCCAGAGCCGTTTCGGCAAAATCGGATGGCGACAGCGCCGAAATACCTATAGAATGCAGGTATTCAGGGAATATTAGAACAGCAAAGATTCCGGGTGCATTAAGATCAATGAGAGCTTTCATAATCATATTCATCATAGTCCTCTGTATCAGCTGCTTCTTGAATGACAGCGGTGCCCAACCTTATAAATGGCCAGTAGGAATAGGCGGAACGGATCTTAAGGGGAAAACTGAGCTTTCAAAGCGAGAACCGATGATGCCAGAGCTCAAGTACGTTGATAGCCCCCGCGACGTGGGCATCATGACTCAAATTGACGATACACCGATGACGCCGGATAGTGTGATGGGTGAATATCCATACGCCGCCAACAACTAATTAGGAGTTCTATATGAAGAAATGGGCGAGATGGACACTGCTTGCATTGTGGACAGTAGTTTTACTGCTCACATCGCAGTACTGGAATCCATTCACTTCATTTCCAGCGCTTCTTAAGTACTCCGTTGTTTCAGTAATAGCTGCCGCAATTTTCGGTGCGCTAATTCTGCTCGGTCAGTTTTACATTCTTATATCGATCATTTTTCCACTGCCTCCGAGAGCAGACTCCAAAGCTCCTAAAAGCATCTGGAAACGTATGTTTCCATTCATGTTCGATGAGCCAAAAATCAATCCTAAAGCCCCAAAAACTCTCGAGGAATTGATTGGAAATGAGCAAGCAAAAATGGAGATTCGCGAAGTCATTGACATGATGGCGCACCCAGAGCGCTATGTCGCGTCTGGTGCAGAACTCCCAAAAGGAATTTTATTCGTCGGTGTACCCGGTGTCGGAAAAACACTCTTCGCAAGAGCTATTGCAAACGAAGTCGGTGTGCCATTTTACGTAGTTGAAGGAGCAGGATTTAGCGGATTAATCTATGGTCTGGGAGTTTTCAAACTCAAGTCACTTTTCAATAAGTTGAAAAAACATGATCGTGCAATTCTCTTCATTGACGAAATTGACTCGTTAGGAAGCAGACGGGTTGCAGATAGAGGATTCGGCGGACAGTCAGACTCCAACATGACCTTAAACACCTTGCTCACGCAAATGGATGGTTTCCATGCATCACGATTGCTTGTGATCGGTGCCACCAACAATGACGGTGGATTGGATCCGGCATTGATGCGCGCCGGACGCATGGATAGAAGAATTTATTTTCAGATTCCAGATCCAAAAGATCGAACAGATATTTTCAAATACTACCTTGGAAAAGTGGCACACGATCCGGAGCTTGATATCAACTACATTGTTGGCTTGACGCAAGGATATTCACCGGCAGACATATATCAAATCGTCAATGAAGCGGCCTTGATGAGCACTCGTCCAGGCAATCCGAATAGGGTTACGACAGACATTCTTGAACAAGCCCTCGACCGTGTATCCGTCGGACTGGAAAGGGTTGTAGTTGACTCAGGGATCGAAATCCCGAATCCAGATCCATCGGTGCGACTCGATCATGTAATAGGAATTGATGAAGCCAAACAGGATGTATCTGAAATCATCTCTTTCTTGCGTCAAGGAAGCGAACTTCGCGAAATTGGAGCAAAAGTACCTCGCGGCATATTACTCGTCGGTCCGCCCGGTGTTGGCAAGACCCTTCTCACAAAGGCTATCGCCAACGAGGCGGGTGTACCCTTCTTTGGACTTTCTGCATCCTATTTCAAGAGCATGTTTGCTGGTGAAGGTGCAGCCCGAATCAGGGCCCTCTATAGGCAGGCACGCAAGAGTCCAGCGGCAATCGTTTTCATCGACGAAATTGATGCAATTGCTGGCACGATGAACGAAATGAGCAATGATAGAACTTCTGAATTGAATGAAATTCTCGTTCAGTTGGATGGCTTCAGTCGCAGCAATGTAATCACAATAGTCGCGACAAACCAGGAGCAAAACATGGATCCAGCGTTTTATCGCGCTGGCAGGTTCGACAGAAAGGTCTATATTGGTCTTCCTGACGCCAGCTCACGAAAAAAGATTTTCGATCTATACATGGCGAAAGTTCAGCACGACGGCAACTTCGATATGGAGAAATTGTCCAAGGAGAGTATCAATTTCTCAGGCGCGGATATCGCCGCGGCCGTTAACGAAGCAGCTATTCTTGCGGTCCGCCAAAAGAGAAAGAAAATCACAGAGCAAGATTTGATTGATGCCATTGCAAAGGTTTCAGTAACCGCCGGCCACAAGATGAATACGAGCGGAATTAGTCTTTCGCGAGTACCTGATGTCGATGTAAAACTTAGCGACGTCAAAGGCATGGACGAAGCAAAAGCAGAAGCAGCGGAAGTAGTCGCATTGCTGAAACACATGGACCAGGTTCAAAGCATGGGACTAAAGGCGCCTAAAGGTGTCCTACTTGTAGGCAGACCTGGAACCGGTAAGACAATGTTGGCAAAGGCAATTGCAAACGAAGCAGGCGTGCCTTTCTATGCACTATCCGGAAGTGATTTCGTACAGATGTGGGTTGGACTTGGGGCAGCTCGAGTCAGATCTGTTTACGAACAAGCCAGAAGAAGCGGAAAACCAGCGATTGTCTTCATCGATGAAATTGATGCTTTGGGTCATCATAGAGGTGTTGATCACGGAGCGGGTGGTAAACAAGAACACAACCAAACGCTCAATCAATTCTTGGTGGAACTCGATGGTTTCGGCAAACATAAAGTTCTCACTATTGGCGCCACCAACAACGCTAGCATGCTCGATCGTGCATTGTTGAGACCAGGCCGCTTTGATCGCCAGATCAACATTCCACTTCCAAACTTGGAAGGTCGGGAAGCAATGTTCTTGCATTATTTGAAAAAATTGAAAGTCGCTAGTACAGTCAGCGCGAGAGAAGTTGCTCGCATGACGGTTTGGAACTCCGGCGCTGACATAGCGAACATAGTAAATGAAGCTGGTCTGATATCTATCAGAGAAGGTCGCGACGAAGTTTCCACTATCGATCTGATTCGCGCCATTCAACGGCAGAGCTTTGGCATGTCTTATAGCAGGCAAGTGCTCCTGGAAGAACTGTCCGTTACAGCGCACCACGAAGCCGGACATGCTGTTGTTGCCTATTTCCGCAACAAACGTGACCGAATTCAAATCGTCACAGTCGTTCCAAGTGGTGGTGCTCTCGGCTATGTTTGGGCCGTTGGCAAAGAAGACTATCAGAAGAAAAACAAGATTGACTTGATGATTGATATCGAAATTTCGCTGGGTAGCTGGGTTGCGGAACACATGTTCTTCGAAACAAATGCCTGGGGTGTTTCAGGAGATCTTGAAAGTGCTTCTAGAACGGCTAAGAAGATGGTTCGAGAATGGGGAATGGGAGAATTTACCTTCAACACGGACGAGGCGTACGGCTATACAGACGTCTATGGAAACAGACAAGTCATCGCATCGTCCGAGACAGAACGTGAAATTGAACTCGAGACGCGCAAAATTCTTGAAGAATGCAAGAGCAACGTAGAGAAGTTGCTCAATGCAAATCGTGATAAGGTCCAGCTTTTGGCACAAGCTCTTATGGAAAAAGAGACATTGTATTATCACGATGTTGCCAAAATCTTGGAGCCCGCTCGAACTGATGCAGACATCGAAAGAGAAATGCAGGAAATTGCAGAGCGAAAACTTGTCGGCAAGCCACTAGAGGTGAATATCAATCTCATTGCTGGACTTCAGGCTCTGGGATTAGGCAAAGGCAAACAAGAACCAGGAGAGGGCGGAGGCAACGGAACAAACGGTCACCAAAACAATGACTCATCCGAAAGCCCTGGTTCATAAAACTTGCGAATCGCGCATGCAAGCGAAAAGCCCGATTCATCTCCTGAAGGGACATAAACCGGGCATTCCTGTTGCGTCGTCATCAGTGGAAAAGCTAGCTTCTCTTCGGATATTTGCTGTCGAACCATTGAATGAGTTTATCGTTGCCTTTGGCGGCGATCTTCGCGCGCACATCTTCCAAGTTCTCATTCGTAATCAGCGGAGTACCGGAGCGGACTGATTTCCAGTTGACGCCGAGGTCTTTGTGCAAGACACTACTCAATGCTTTCGTCGCGCTCGCGTCGAGTCCTGCATCCTTCAGCATATTCGTAGCGACGGCGTCCGGACCTTGCTTCGAAACAACCTTGCTAGATGAATTGTCTAACGGCCCTGCTGCAGTTGTTGATGCTGCAACTGCAGACATGTCTGCGGGATAACGGCTGACGAACCAATCACGCAATGTGTCGTTACCCGTCGCAGCAATATTTTGGATGACTTTGTCGCGATTTTCAGGTGTAACTTGATTGACTGCTTTATCGACGAATGTTCCATCGGTAGATGGGGAGAGAACCTTGGTCAGGTCGGTCACGGCTTTCTCCATGCCACCAGGAGCATCCTTGAAGAACTTATCTTGACCCGACAACATTCTGCGGGCGATGCCCATTGGTCCGTCTTGCCTGTTCAGCAATTTGGTGTTGTCGTAACTCGAAAGAGGCACGACGTCTGCCAACGGTTTGCCACCTACATCGGCAGGCAGACGCAATTTCGCTTCGTCCATAGACTTGTAGCCAAGTCCGCTGAGCAAACTTTCTCTGGTCATTTTGCCATAGTCATGGAAATAGTCGGTGACATTTCTAGCCATAAAGCCGGCCTTATTATCCTGCAGTACGGAGCCAGGCTTATTGTCTTTGTGCCGGCTATCATCGAATGCGTATTTCAAATTGTCCAGAGTCTGTCCAATTTGTCTTTGTTGCTCCGGGGTTGAAGCGTACTGCTTGCGGAAATCCGCTCCACTTGTGCCTGTTTGATTCCATCTGTCGGAAAACGTCTTCAAACTATCCTGTGTTATTTCGCCACCATTGGCAATGGCATCAAACAGTTTCGAGTTAGAAGCAAGCACTCCAAACTGTCTGCGATTGTCCGCACGTACCAGATCAGCCGCCAGCTGCTCTTTCAGCTGACCTTCCGGCACGACATAGTCTCTGACGAATCTGTCTCCTTGGGCATATGCATACAACGGATTAAGGTTGCCGCCGTTCTCAGACTTGAGCGAGCGGAACTTGTTATACATCTCACGGTAGAGTTCTTGATAGATCGGATTCGTTTCCTTTGACGCAGCGGAAGTCAGTTTGTCAGGGTTGACGATGCGTTCGCTGTCATTCCACTTCCACCGATTCTGCTCCAAGAACGAACCAGAATTTTGCATGCCGAACGCAATTGCCATATCTGGCAGAATGTTCGGCATCTTATTGCTATCACCCGTCAAACCCCTAAACAAAGCGGCGTTGTACGCCTGACGATCACGCTCCGGAACCGACTCGACTTCAGAACGCAGTCTAGTTACTGCCGCATCCGCACCGTCCTTTTCCAGCACTGTTCTAATGCTGGCTGCGTCCGCGGCGGCTTCCTTTGTAGGTCCTTTTGCGGAGTCGTAGGTTTGAGCTGATTCTGCCATGGTCATTCTCCTGGGGTTTAAACAGATGGACGCGCGCAGTCGCCGGCCTCATATCTCTCTGGTTTGAAAGAACTGGCTGGAAGCGGGATTTAACTGGCGGCCCTGGGAGGGGCGGGGAAGCTAACTTTGAGGGGAAGAGGGTTTGCGTTGCCCTCTGGATGTTTCTGATTATTCCGCACCAACGTGACGGCATCGTTACCCCGACCGCGGAAAGTACGTGGGCGTCTATGGGCCTGCGAAAATTAGAATGAAACCAATGGACAAAATCTCCAACAAAAAGGGAGGCTTTCGCCTCCCTCAAGTGTTTTGTCGAACTACAGTTATGCTTTCGGATAACGCTTGGCGAACCAATCCTTCAGAGCTTGGCTCTTGGATTTTTCAACAGCGTCACGAATCGCTTGTAGATTTTCCTTGGTTATCACCGGCGTTCCTTCCGGAGCATTGGCGATATTAACCTTGGTGATTTCTCTGTTGTTCAAGATCTTTTGCAGTTCAGCTTTAGCTTCCTGTGGCAGGTTTTGACCCTTGGTGACATTCTCCGTCACGCCCCAAGATCCTTGCCGGCCTACGCCGCTATTCTTGTAGTCGGTGGTGGCTTCAACAGCTGGTCCTGCCGGTTTCGGCGCAGCCTCGAGCTTCGGATAGCGGCTCGCAAACCAGTTCGACAGGTCGTTGTTTTCCGGCTTGCCAGAATCCTTAGCAATCTTGGCTTCGCGTTCCTTGATGGCTGTGACGATGGAGTCTCTGTTTTCAGGTGTGACCTTAGCCACCCCTTGCTTGTCTTGACTCCAGATCGCAGGCTGGCGCAAGACATCAGTCATAATGGCTCGGGCTTCCGTCGGGTTCTTGAAGAACTTGGCTTGATCTCCGCCTAGCATACGCTCTGCTACTTGATACGGCCCGTCTCCACGTCCCTGTGCTGTGCTGCTGTAGTCAGTCACAGACGGAACGTCGGCGCGCGGCTTGTTTTGCACCACACCGTCAGTAGGCAGTTTCTTATTCATTGCCTCAACATCGCCGGAGCCGTCAGCCTTTGTATAGCCGAGCCCCTTAGCCAGAGAATCTCTGGTCATGTGATCGCCTTTGTTGAACCAATTCCAAGGCAATACTCCAGCGCTGTTTTCCTTCAAGACTGAACCGGGCTTGTCATCTTGATTTCCAGGTTCGTCAAATTTCTTCTTCAGGGCCTCGACCGTCGTCTGAACACGGTCTTGTGCGGCCTTGTCACCAAACTGAGCGCGGAATTGTTCGCCTTCAGTGCCCGGAGCAAAGAACTTCTTATTGAACTCATCTACGCTGCCCTTATAAATCTTGCCTTCCTTGTCAGCAAGGGCATCGAAGAGTTTTGGATTGGTTACCAATTCAGAAAGGTCTTTCTTGTCTTGGGTTTGCTTGGCTTGTAGAGCGGTTTTTTCAGTCGCTGTAGCTTTGCTTTCCGCCAGAGTGCGCTCTAGTTGTCCTTTGGTGACAGGCGAATCTCCGTACGTATATCCTCCAGCCATAGCCGCGGCATCTGCAGCATCTCTATTGTTTTGATCCTTCATTTGTTTGTACTTATCGCCAAACTCACGAAGCATCGCGGATTGCAGAGGATCTTTGGCATTGAACTGAGCGCGCCCAAGATTTGTCTCGTCAACGGCGTTACCTTTGATAACGTCTCCTGGATTCTTGAGCACATGCGCAACGGACAATTCCGGCAGAATTTTTGCGTCCTTCAGTTGCTTGGCCATCGCTTCCTGGTACTGTCTCTGCTGCTCAGCAGTCGCACCATTCAACGCAGCGCCTTGAGTCTCCGTCGCGAGCCTGTCATAAGCCGCTTGAGCGCCGTTTTTGTCGAACTCTTCTTTTACACGAGTGAAATCTTCAGTGACATTCTGCTGAACTGTCTTCTTGTTGTCGTAGCGGCCTTCAGTGGTTTCAGCCATAGTAACTCTCCTCAACCTCTTATCAGAGTTTTATACAAACGTGGAGCTTGAGCTTGCTACTTTCGTCGTACCAGCCACAACGAGTAGGTCCAAGCAATAATGGACTTTGGCGGGCTTTACAGCCTCTACCTATATACCTTATTTACGGGGAAGATAAACCGGAGGGCCAGGCGCCTGTGGGTACAGAAACCGGCGTAACGATAATATTGCCAGCGGAAGATTAACTTGTCATTGGGAAAATTACGTAGTCGAACCTTAAATCTTCCAAGAAACCTTCGAAATCCATAAATTTCCTACCGGGCAAGTTCGCGCTGCTAAAATTGGTTCAGCCTGGAACCGAGGACTAAATGGACAGTCAGCGCCCCGCCTTTCAAAAAATCGTGCCGAGTCAAGCCAAAGCGCCGGCAACGGAGCGGGAGTCCGCGGAGAGAGCACTATTTTTTGCCACCATCAATGGAATGGAGAGTACTCGGCTGCTACGTGAGTACATGAACGTATGCGAGCAGGAGTTTCACGCCAACGAAGCCAATAAGAATGTCCCCTTGCCGGAAGTAACGCAGGAGGAGTTCGCCGAGGCAGTCAAAGAGCTGCTCTGCTTTTCCATTTGGCTGGCCTTATACGAGCATGCTGAAGCCCAGGCGGACCCGCCTGAATGGTTCAAGATCTTCATTCTGCAATCGATTGGTCTGTCCGACAAACTCTACGCAATACCGAGCGCGACGGAAGTTGGTGACAAATACCCATTGTCTGAAGGGGTAGAAATGGCCTGCCAACTTCTTTCAATGAATATGGCACACAAGCTCAAGCTCGGCGCCACCGCCCCAGCGGCTTCATTGCACCTCGCATCACTAGTCCAGAACAACGAGAGAGTGCGTGCAGAACTAATGAGTCTTTCACTGACTGAGTCAATTGAAAGCCTGGACAACATCATCCACGAAAGCTCGGCAATGCCCAGCTAAGAACCAGTTTGCCGTAGCGCGTTGAAACCGGACTGAAGCGCTGAACGCTACGGGTTGAACGAAAACAAGAACGTGGTCAGGAAGTTGAACCCGGCGTGACCGATGATGGTGGTCGTCGTGTTTGTGTATTTGCGCACCAGTCCCATAACGCAAGACCAAAGCGCCACCTGAATGATGAGAATCGGAGCGTGGCTAAACTGCGCGTGCAAAATTCCATGCAAGAGCGCCGCCGGAAATATCCCAAACACTGGCTGCAACGCGCCCCTGATCAATGTTTCCTCACCAACGCCGGCAAAAATTGCTGTCGCCAATGCCAAAATCAAAGACTTATCCGCACCGCCGACGACACTGAAGGTGCCCGAGTTGTACACGGCTAGCTTGGTAGCCATGTCCTGTCCGGTATTGTGCGTGTAGAGAGACCACAGGTAATCATAAGCGAAACTGAAAACGACCAATCCAAGTCCAATAGCTACTTGCTTGCCGGATGGCTTCTTCCATCCGAGCCGGTCGAGAACAGTTTTGAAATCGCGTTTGACGAAGATGCCGACACCGCAAAAGGAGAGCATCACCAGCCCCAGGCCGTTGTAAGAGAAAAGCGTGTCGATCGGTACGGGCACAGGCAAAGGCAGACTGGGCATTTTTATGCCATCTGCTCCACCACCAAGCAGACTGTCTGGATCGACAGCGCCGAGCAATGTTGCAAACGTAGTTATATAGATGAATAGTGCGACCATGTGTGGAATTGAATTGGGCAAAAACACATGGATCTTGGTAAAGACGTCTTGGACCGACAACTTCTTATATAGAGCAATTGCCGCTGCGCCAGAAAAGATATTGTCGAGAAAACTGAAGACAGCCGAGTAAATTTTGCGGCCGTAGAAGACGAGACAGATACCAGTTGCGACCGCCGTGCCGATAGAAACGCCGCTCTGCCAGGGATTGGGACCGGAATCGACTAAAGCGCCCGCGGCTATCAACCCTTCCCCAATGAAGGTCAAAACGATAATGAACCGGAGAGTCCACTCTAACCATGGGCGAGTTGTGGCTCCATGGGCCATCAGCCCAAGAATCCCACACCCCATAACTATGAAAAAATCGCCCAACTGTGGCCTCTTTTATTACTTTACTGAATTATTAGCCTGCAGATTTTAGGAAAATTCCTAGATTTTAATCTTTCTCTATCGTGATATTATATTGTCAAGGTCCACATCCGCGCTTATCTTCTATGATAGTCATTATTGAAATAGAAATCAGTCAGGCTGTAGGATCCCAGAAGTCGGAGGTATCAAAGAAAAAATGAAAACTCGTAAACTACTTACTGCAGCTGCATTAGCAGGCGTATGTGGCTTCGGTCTGATCGCCACAAGCAGCTTTGCAAGCGGACCAATCATCCTTGGACCGTCAGTTGCGCCCAAGATTGCACCAGCCGTCTCCACGGTTCAAAAACCCGGCGTAGACATGGTCAAAATGTACCGCGGACTGCGCGCCTTCTGGCTTTCCAGAGCCATCGTAAGGTAGAGCAAAGCCTAACTGAGCAAAACAAATGCCTTCGGATTTCTGAAGCGGGTCGCCACGTGACTTTTTTGTGGTCGCCCGCTTTTTGTCCTTTTTCGGACTGAGTTAGCGCGGCTGTCTCTTTCGGTTCGAATCGAGGTCAAAGACTCTATTTACTATCGAGCGCATCAGATCTTTACCGTCTAACCATTGGTTTTCCAAAAAATTTTTGCGTGCTCAAGACGCTCTTGTCCAATTTTAGAAACGCAAAACTAGTCAGTTTCTACAAACACTCAACTTCTGCGTTCAATCGGCAAAACTTCACCTGTCTAAATATTGGCTTCCCATCAAGCTTTCGGGCAGCGCAGACATGCTCTAGAATGGTTTATATACCGTTTTTCTCGGGCATATAAATAATGGGATATCAGAATTACTGATCCTTCTCTTTTAGAAGACATCCCAGTTACTAAGGCGTATTGGAGGGAGACCCTGTGGACGAAGTCAGTTTTCGCACGGCTGAAACCGCTGCACCTGGCACCGTGCCAGCAACTGCACCGGCATCCTACCAGGAGCCGTCGCCTGCAACTGACGCCAAGCAACTCGCAGAACCAACCTCCTCAGAAGGGGCTGCGGCGACCGCCAAGGCGCTCGGGCCGTATCCCTGGATACTTAATCCGGTCATCGACTTACTATTCGTTTGCGGCGGCGCATTCTGGCTCTGCTATTTGGGCCTATCTCTGACTCATTTCGGATATGGCTTCGACGGCAATATCCCCGCACAAGCATTCTTTGCGCTCAGCGTCATCGGTCTGCATATTTTCGGCGATGGACACCAACCAGCCACTCTGTTTCGTGTTTATGGAAGCAAAGTCACACGCGACGCCATTGGAAAACCTGTTGCAGTCATCGCTTTCATAGCGCTGCTGGCTGGACTGTCTACTCTCTATATTCACGCAACTACAGCCTTCTTTATCAAACTCGTTCTCGCCTGGGGCTTCCAGCATCAGCTAGCGCAGTCCTACGGAATCGCTCTTGTTTACTGCTATAAGCGCAAGTATTTCCTGAACAATGTCGAAAAGAAAATCATGAAATTCATGGTCGATGCCACCATGGTTTACTTGATCATTCGCATGTTCGCATTGAAGGATTTCGGCACTTTTAAATTGCTAAACCTTTACGACGTGCCATTCTACGCGTTTCTCCCGGAATGGCTTTGCTCTGCTTCCCTCGTTGTTCTGCAAGCGTCAGTCGTTCTCTTCGTCGGCATGGTAGTGCGCAAGTACGTAAAGGAAAAGGCGTTGATGCCGGTTCCTGCGCTGCTCGTAATCATGACGCTTACAGCTTTGCCGCTTATTGCAGGCACTCATTTCGCCCTGCTCTATTACATGTTCTCTCAATGGTTCTTCCATTCGAGCCAATACCTGGTGGTCACGTCGGCTTTCTACTTCAAGGAAAGAGGCTTACCTGAAAACGTTTCCTTCCACCAGATTGGTCGAATGCTCTTCACCAAGGTCGGCTTCCTGTACTTCGGCATAGTCTTCGCCGTTGGATTCCTTCTGGCTTTCTCGCTGCCTTCCTGGATGACGCAAGTAGGTATCGCGGATAAAGCGCTGTGTTTCATTTCCATTTGGGTGTTCTTGAACATACAGCACTTCTGGACTGACGCCTTCATCTGGAAGCTGCGCGATCCGGTCATCAACAAGCTTCTGGTTTCTTAGAGACCGTCTAATTAGCGCGCACGCTCTGAAACAACTCCAGATTGTTGTCTTTCGCTTGCGTATGAGCACCCTCAATATCCTGGAGAACTCTGCTTCGAGTATACGGACTAAGCTGCTTCAGCCTGACTGGGCTGTGTGGCGTTCTGGCTTTTGTGTTGAATTAGTTTTGCAAATAGCAGGTTAGCCACCAGGTACAATACCGCGACTACAGCAAGCGTAGATTTGATGCCAATCTGCATACTGATGAGTGGAAAACATGCCGCGCCCAGGGCGTTGAACGAGCAACTGATTCCCCAGAACCAGGAGATTTCGCGCGCAGAGTCTGCCTTGGCCGCTTCCATCGCCAGAGGCACCGACAGTCCCGAGAAGCAAGACAAAAGCGTTGTGATAAGAGCGCAAAAGATAATGCGCTCTGTAAAACCAATGCTGAGCAACGAAGAGATTATGCTCGGCAGGGCAAAGCAAGCGAACATGTTTGTGGCAAACAGCAGCAATCCGATGGTGACAAACGTCGAGCTGCGGACAGGTAATTTCGACACAGCGAAGCAGCCAATTGAATAACCGATCAGCACCGAGACCAATACCACGGCAAGGGCGTAAGCAGGTCCGCCGACAAAGACTGTAAATAGCTGCACGATTGCAACTTCATAGAGGAGAAAAGCAAATCCGCAGAAGGCAAAATAAACTGCGCGCGCCAGCAGAGGCATGGACATCGCGCCAATACCGGCTTTCCGAATCGGCAATAGAATCAAAACCAAGCAGAAGAGAGCAATAAGCATGACCGCAAAATTCGGTGAGTATGCGTATTTCGATGAAAAAATGAAGCTCTCATCGCGGTCGGTTTGATAGAAATATGGCTTATCGTCCGTGGCAGGGAAGATGTTCTTTTCATAGCTTGAAATCAGGCTTTCCCGCGTAGCAGTATCTGCAAAACCAAGCTTGGTGTACATCACTTCGAGCGGGCGAAGACCTGGCGTTTCGGCAGTTTTCCTATCCGGGTCAAACACCAGCACGGCGCCTGTGCGTTTGCACCAGTCCCGGACGTTCTGAAGCTCTTCTTGGGTGAACGGCGTGGTCTTCACGAGGATGTCCGACATATCCTTGCCGACCACCATAACGTGCTTGTAAGGCTCCTTTACGCCGTTTTCCTCGAGGCAAGCCAAATACGAGGCAAAAATGCGAATTGGCAAAGCCTCGGGTTCGCGGCAATACGCCAGGGAGAGAACGCCGCCCGGCTTGAGAAGACGCATATAGCTCTTCACCGCATCATATGTGTACAAATAATTGTCTGAAAAGGCCAAGGCACCAGATGCGATGGCAGTAAAGGTATCTACTCCCGTGGCCTGTATGACGTCATAACCGCCGGCGGGCGCGGAAGAGCAAAAGTGCCTGGCTTCCTTATTGAAGATGTTTATCTTGCTTGTCTCATCACTGGAAACCCAGGGCTGGAACAAATCTCGATTGGGATCACCTTCGCCAAGCAGGACATGCTTGTACGTCATGGGATTCATCTCGAGAACATCAACTCTGGGCGACTTGAAGAATTTGGCAACGGTAATATCCAAACCGCCGCCGCCACCAATGACGAGCACGTCTTTGATGGGATTCTCTTTGTGAGCGATGTATGGAATCGCAACGACACTATCGCCGAAGAATTTTTGATCTTCCAGCTTGCCGCGATTGGCAAATTGCCTAGTGTTTGCGCCTTTGTCGACTGTGATCAGACGCCCTTCTTTCTTGTCTTTCGAATCGACAAATCCATAGAAGAACATCTCGTCATTCGAGAATCCGACATTGGAAACATCGATGCGTGCCAGCGCGTTCCAATATGTCCTGCTAATTCCATTGAGCTCCTTGAGCGCGATGCGCTCGAGGTTCTCACCCTTGTATGTGCGAATATCCAGCCCGTAAGTTTGGAACGCCCATCCCGGATAGGCAAGAGTGGCTGCGGCAATAGGAAGGAAAATTGCCAAGCCGATACCGGCCGGTTTTGCTTTTAGATTGCCTGCCGCTTGCAAAAACGCCAGGTACGCAACGAAGCCTAATCCCGCAGCTAAGGCAATCTCTCCATAGCCGTTCATGACTTCAAGCAGCACCGGTGCAGCAGCAGCAGCAAGAGCAGCTGCTGCAAGGTCGAATAGAAGCACGCGGCTAGGCTGCAAGCTGCTTTCGGCAAGAACACGACTGATGCAAAGGCCGCCGAAAAAGAAAGGCACTGCGAGAATAGCGAAATATATTGGCAGCGAGCCTATGCGCAGCAGCGGGCTCAAATTGACATTGTAAGGATCGATGGGAATCCACGAGAAAAGCAGAATCGCCAGCATCAAGGTAGTCGAATACAAAAGTGCTTCCCGAGCCGCATTGCGCCACGAGCTGCTCGGGTCCGACTCGTTCTTTCCTTTTAGATACAGGTAGGTTCCGGCGGCGGCAAAACTGAGCACAACGGTGCTCACAATCATGTTGATGAAGTGGTGAAAAACTTTGAAAGCGATGAACTTGACGATGACGATTTCGACAATCATCGTCGAGGCTGCTACAGCGCAGAGAGCAACTAAGAGGGGGACGTGCTGATTATTGCCGGACGCACCAGAGCCAGAAACTCCACTTGTCACCTTGTCCTCCTAGTAAAAGCGAGCTTGAAAAATGAACTCAAGCACTCTGCGCGGCAACTTCATTTGCAGGAATGAAAGTCAATTCCGCAGCGTAAAACAGGGTTGTTAACACCCCGGAGAAGCGCCTCCAGTATCTTACCCCGTTACGCGGCAGACGCTTGCTGCTTCTTTCGATATGACATCAAAAACGGCAAAATCGTCTTGCGCGCATGTTCTTCTCTGAATCTCCAGAGGAATGCATCGTGCAGATAATGCAAGTTGGCTATGCCCATGTACGTTCCTGCCAGAACTTGAATGGCAAGAGGGCTGACGCCTTTCACGTTCATTCCGAGTTTTATCAAGATCAAAATCCCGATACCGACGGCGCCTGTGACAACGAAAAGCAATACTGGTGAGATTTTCACCATTGGCAAATTCGAGGCGTGATCTGATGTTTCCACATACTTGTTGCGAACGAGCATGTAATTGAGCCCGATGTATTGGAACCAGTGCATTGTCAAAGGGATGAGAAAACAATCGTCAGGTTTGTTGCCCAGGTATGCACAAGGCAAAAACGCGACCACCGATAATGCCCAAAACGCAAGCGCTGGAACATTCACCGCCGCTCCGTCGCGTACCAGTTTCGAGAACTCAATCAAATACTTGGCGACAAAATATGCCGCAAAGCCAAATAGAATTATGCCGATAAGCTTGTAAACCCAGAATGATGGCGAACCAAAGAAATGGCGCCAATATAAAATCGCCGCGAAGAATATTGCGGGTGCCTGTTGGCTGCGCATCTCGGTGGTTCTGTCGACAATTGCTTCGCCCTGATTTTGATTGTGATAGAGCAGAAGAATCCCAATATTCTGTTGAATCAGGTGCTGTAGAGCCCAGAGCATCGTAATTAGAGTCACGACCCAAGGAATGTAGATACTTCCGACAATGCACAAAGGCAGAACGACTAACGGTGCAATGAAGAAAACTGCGAATTTCAACGGCTGAGTCTTCCAGGATTCGCGATTTTTCTTGTCGAAGTAGGCAAACCATGTTGGCCCCCAGTGAAAGGCACCGGCGCCAAAGGCTTCCAAAAGCAGAACAGACCACAACGCCGACAATCCAAGCGGGGAAAAGCGGACGAAGTAAAACAAAGTCACGCCCAAAATGACAGGCAAAAAGAAGAACAGGACGTCGTACTCACGCCCGAACATCCAGGGGAATCTAAAGCTAATTCCTTCTTTAGTAACTACCGAGCTGGTCATTTCGCGTTTTAGTAAGGAGTATTCAGATCAAGATCATACCCGTCGTACATGTAAAATACTCATTATCTCCCTTCGAATTGCCGAGCCAGGACGGTTTATGGTCCTGAACGCCAAGCGCCATCACAAAAGTGACTGTTGATAAAAACACAAATTCATCGATCGGCGGAAGTCAAAGCTCGCCTTCAAGCAGTGCGCGCACTTTCGCGGTGCTAGCAATTCTCATGGTGGTAGCGCTGGTTGTGCTCTGGCCGACCCTGCGCATGGGGATTTGGCTGGACGAATATCTTTCGATCAACAGCTCCACAGGCGAAAACATTATTGCAGTGGTGACCAATGGCTTCGGGCGCCAAGATGACTATCATCCACCCTTGTTTTACATGGTCCTCAACGTGTGGATGAAACTCTTCGGTGGCGGTGATTTGTCGGTAAAAATCCCCTCCGTCATCTTCGGATTGTTCACGATTCCTGTCGCATACTGCTTGGGAAGAGTCTGCCACTCCAACCGCATCGGCCTCCTCACCGCGCTGTTTTGTGCGATATCACCGCTTGCTCAGTTTCTCTCGGGTCAGTGTCGTGGATACGCCCTGGCAGGGCTGCTCTCTGCTATTGCGCTCACAGCTTACATTGTGCTTGTACGTACAGGCAGCGGCAATAGTGTCAGTAAGAGTGCCAGCGTTTCTGCGTTTTTAGTATCCGCAATCGCGATTGCAGCGCTTTGCTATACAGCGTATGTAGGCTGCGTTTTGATACCATGCCTGGGGCTTGCAAGTACCATAATTTTAGTGCGGCATTACGCTATGACAAACGATGCAAAGCTACGCAAGCAAAGCCTGCAGACTTATGGCAAATGTGTTGCCAGCCTAATTCTAGCTTTTCTTTTATTCAGCCCCTGGCTGCCTTCAGTAATGAATCAAACGTCAGGCGCCCTCTACCTGGACAGAACCCCCTTATCTCGTTTTCCGGAAGTCTTTTTCTGGAACTGGATGAACATGCTGCCGGCGCACATTTTCTTCGGTCCCGCCTTGCTTGCCATTTTGGTTCTTGTATTCATTATTCGAACAATGCAGCGCAAACGGGGAGGGGCGGAAACACTTGCAGGGAGCGACGATTCAAGCGCAGGCGAAAACAGTTTCGGTCTAGACCGTGATGTCGCGATCATTCTTTTGACTGTGACAATAATCCCCTGCTGCTTGATGGGATACATCACAACCTGGTGGGTCGGCTATTTTCGCTATGTTTATCCTTTTTGTCCTGCAGCTTGGGTCTTGCTTGCAACATTCGTCAGTTTGACTTTCTGGAACCGCGACGGTTCGATTGGAAAGAGTTCGAAAATGGCGCTTGCAGCCATTCTCGTGATTCTTTCAGCGATAAACATTAGCTGGTCGATTTTCAGAACTCAGATTCCGAATTCAGGATTGAACACCGTCGCACAAGAGGCACTGAAAGGGCAGTTCGACAACACAGCATTTGTCATTTGCCCCGATGCTATCGGTCCAACACTTGGTTATTACCTTCCAGAGGACGCTAGAAAAGCACACCATGTGGGCTTATTCGGATTTGCGAAATGGGACGACACTGTCATTCCGGCCAACATTCCGGACATGAGCAAACCATGGATGACAGATACACTCATCGAAGACACTCTTAAGAGAATCGATCAACTAGCCGCCGCGGGATACAAATACGTGGCATTGACGCGCGACTCAGATAAACAATTAGAACTACTCTCGTCCGCAAAAATGCCGCGCAAGAAGCGCGTCGACGAACTGCTCGCTGCGTTGAATCATAAATACAAAGTCATTTCGACCAAGCAATATCCAGCAGTAACAGAGGATGTCACCATTACACGGTATGAGCTGCCGCAGCAATGAGAGCCCGGTCTCGTAGAGCGGGTACAAAGAGACAGGCGCATTGCAAAGTTACTAAGTGAAACCTGCGGATAATCACAAGACAAAATGGCAAGCCTGAGGCGCATCGACAACTTTTCGACGATCAGACTGGGCCTCGCCTTGATAGTAATTTGGTCGCATTCGTTTTGGCTGACCAAACTTAGCCAAGCAACAGAGCCAGTCTTTTGGTTTACGCGCGGGCAGCTGGATGGCGGCACTTGGGCCGTTCATTGCTTCTTGAACATAAGCGGATTTCTGGTCTGCGGAAGCTGGTTCAAATCCGGCACTTTCAAAGAATATTTGATGCGCCGAATTCGCCGCATCTATCCAGGTTTCATCACCGCCATTTTGATCTCTGCATTTGTGTTCGGCCCGATGGGCGGCGTGGTGCTGCCGGATCAATCGGTCTTCAACTGGATATTTAGAGCAATAACACTCCAAGATCCGAACATTCCGTGTCCGGCGTTTTGCAGCAAGAACCTCTACACAGGAATGATAAATGGCTCTCTGTGGACGATTCGCTATGAAGAATTCATGTATGCAATCCTGGCAATGATGGGTTTGTTGAAACTCGTCAGAGTGCCAGTAGCAGTCACATTCTTTCTGGTGTTTACCTTCGGTTTGTTTCCCGCCGGTGAAGTGTTCAATCGATTGGGCTCTCATTTCTTTGCCGGGGTTCTGTTCTACCTGCTACTGCACAGAGTTCGCTTCAAGCCTTCGTTGATTGCTCTTTCTATCATCGTGATTGCAGTCACTAGCTTATCCGGGCGCTGGCTGAATGTTGTTCTGCCAATTCCAGGAACGTACATTCTTCTTGCTCTGGCGCTAAACAAGAAATTGGAACTGAACCGTTTGGTTTTCTTTACCAAATACTCAGATCTTTCGTATGGCGTCTATTTATACGCCTTTCCGATTCAACAGTTGTTCGTCAAAGCAGGAATGACAGATCCCAACCTCGTAACACTGGTATCAACTCCGGTATCAATGCTTTGCGCGTTAGCAAGCTGGCATTTCATAGAGAAACCCTTCATGATTATGGGAAGAGATCGAAATGAAATCAGCGTGATAAGCGCTCCTGACTCGAAAGAAGCTGCCGAGCCGAAGAGTTCTTCGGAATCTGAACAGACGACTGATTCGGAAAAGTCCACAGAACCAGGGGAGTCAAAAGAAGCCGGGATTACGACTTAGATTGCTCCTCAGATTTCACTGAATTGGTTGTAACTTCTTTTGTAGTTGGCTCAGTTTTCACGGACTCTGCGGTAACCGACTCAGCGGTTTCCACTTTTGCTCGTTCAATGACTTCGGGCGGCTGCGCAGCAGTGACGCGCGGCTCATCAGGCTTAACGCGATAGTCTCGTGTCAGGGTCTTCTCAAGCCAGATATAGAGGCAGATGAAAAGATAGCGGCTGCCCATTTCCTGAATCTTGAGTTTGGAAATACCAGTGCGGCGATTCTTCCAGGTGATAGGGATCACAGTCCAACTGAATCCACGCACCATCGCCTTGAGTGGAATTTCGACAGTGAGATTGAAATGCGGAGAGATAAACGGCGCACAACCCTCGATGACCGTTTTGCGATACGCCTTAAAGGCGTTTGTCGTGTCGTTGTAGGAGATGTTGAACATTATTCTGACAAACAAATTTGCCATGCGATTCATGATCAACTTGTGAATCGGATAATCGATCACGCCGCCGCCCTTCATGAATCGGCTACCGAAGACGCAGTCATAGCCTTCATTTAGCTTTTGCCAGTAGCGGACAACATCATTTGCATCGTCCGAATTGTCTGCCATCATGATTGTTACGGCGTCTGCATCAAAGTTCTGCAAACCGCAGATCACAGCGCGTCCAAAGCCATGCGGTCCGAGGTTCTTCACAGGTTTTAGTGTGGGAATTTCCTTAGTCAAATTGATGAGAATCTGCCAGGTGTTATCCGTACTTCCATCGTCAACAACAACAATTTCGTGCGGTACTTTGTTGGCAGTCAGCTCCAGATGCAAGTGTTTAACGGTAAGCTCGATGCAGCCATCTTCGTTGTGTGCGGGTATCACAACAGCAATGTTATTGATGGTGCTTGGAATCGGCTTCGGTGACTTCATCCGCCCGACACCTTTAGCCATTCAGGATGCGCTTCTGCGTGTTGTGCAATTTCTTCCAAAATCTCAGAAAGTTTCACCGTGATCTCAAATCCGATGGTGCGTTGCGCAAGCGTACTGTCCATCACCACCCAAGGAATGTCCAGCTGGCGGTCTTCTTTCACAGAGTCAACCGCGTGCGCGCCAAAACGTTTCTCACACCAATCAGACAGCTGTTTGAGAGACATTGCATTTTCTGCACCGCCGCCGACATTGATGATGTCGTTTTGCCCGCTGCCCGCTTTGCTCATTTGTTTTCGGACCAGCAGCGCCAGATCTTTAGGATGCATTGCGTCGCGCAGTTGCCGGCCGGTACCGCCAAAACCAATGTATTTGAGCGGCTTTCTGTACAAGTAGGAATTGATCCAGTAAGTAAAAATGCCCTGGTCCGGCTTCCCAAATTGCCCGGCACCAGCGATCACACCAGCCCGATTGACATACACTGGCAGTTTGTAAGTCTCCGCATATTCCAGGGCAAGAACTTCGGATGCAAGCTTGGTGGCACCGTACAAAGAAATTGGTGCTTGAGTTGAGAAGCTTTCATCGATGCCCTTCGCAGAAACCCCCACCGGAGCTTCTTTCGAGCTATCAAACACGAGCGCGGAGTCTTCTTCTTTGAGCGGAACTTTCTTCAATGCGCTGATTGAATAAACCCGGCTGCTTGAAAGCAAAATGAAGCCAGAATTGTGCCTGCGCGCATTTTCCAGCAAGTTGATAGTGCCGTATAGATTGGCATCGAGCACCTGACGCGGACTGGAAACACCGTCAACTCCCGCCAAAACAGACGGGTTAGCCGCAGCATCAACGATCCAGTCGACTTGCGGCATCTGCTCCATGTCGCTTTCGAAGCGCACATCGGCATGAAAGACTTCAACCCCCAAAGCTTTCAGCACATCCCGATTAAGATGGCTACCGGCCCGCGAGAAATTGTCAAACCCGTAAATTTTCAAACCGGCTTGAGATTCAAGCAGATAGCGCGCCAGCGCACTGCCAACAAAACCGCAAATACCAGAAATGAGAATCCGCATTATCCGCCACTGAAGCCAACTCAGGCCTAATTACCATACACGTATCGGCCTTTATTAAAACGCAAAGCCCGATAACGTGTAACGCTAAACAGCCACCCAGCGCTCTTTGTTGACGTTGTATATTTCGGTGAGGATATCTTTGATGTTTTTCTCGACTTTCCAATTCGGATAGTCCGCCATAAATCTGCCGTTATCGCTTATCCACCAGATGTGGTCGCCTATACGCGAGTCGTCAACGTAGGTCGAATCAAGCTTATTGCCGGTGATTTCTTCGCACAACGTGATCGCTTCCAACATCGAGCAGTTGCTCGTGCGACCGCCACCGATATTGTATACACGCGCCACTTTGGGGTCTTTGATGACCTCATGAAAGGCGCGCACCAAATCGTCATTGTGGATGTTATCCCGTACCTGTTTGCCTTTGTATCCGTAGATTTTGTAGGGTTTTCCGATGACAGCGCAACGCATCAGGTAAGCTAGAAATCCATGCAGTTCAGCCCCGGAGTGATTCGGACCAGTCAGGCAACCGCCTCGAAAACAAGCGGTGCGCATTTCGAAATATCGTCCGTACTCTTGAACAAGTTCATCAGCTGCCAGTTTCGATACTCCGAACAAACTATGCAAACAATGATCGACTGACATGTCTTCGCGAATACCGCCGAAATATGTATGCGAAGAATCAATCTCCCAGCGCGTTTCCAATTCAACCAACGGCAAACGATTGGGCGTATCCCCGTAAACTTTGTTTGTGGAAGTAAAGATAAAAACAGCGTCCTGGCAGACTTTGCGGGTCGCTTCCAACAAATTCATCGTGCCGTTGGCATTGATAGTGAAGTCTTCCACCGGCGCCGTGGCAGCCCAATCGTGCGATGGCTGCGCGGCTGTGTGAATGACAGCTTCGATGTTTCTTCCATACTTCAAAAACACATCGCCAATTCCATTGACATCCCGGATGTCGATCTCATAGTGCTTGTATTGCTTGCCTAGCTTGGTCTCGAGCCGTTTGCGATTCCACACGGTTGACGCATCGGGACCGAAAAATTTCTGCCTCATGTCATTGTCGATGCCGACGATATCGAATCCCAGGGCAGCAAAGTATTCGGCAGCAGCTGACCCGATCAGCCCTCCCGACCCAGTTACGACAATTACACTCATTAACAGGCTCCAAATCGTTTACCGAGAACAAGCTTACCATCCGTAAGCAACTGACGTTTCAGGATGATATTCTTGCTGCATGCCCCCCGAAAACAGCAAGAATACTTCGCTCTTCAGCATTTTCGCCCCGCAGTCCGGCGGATGGTTCTTCGTATATTTGTTGGGCGGAATGCTCTTCATGCGACCAGACATGTTTCTCTGGGATGGCGGAACCTGCCGTCACATCATCAATGGTGAATTCTGGCTCGCGAATCATGCGCTGCCGACATCAAATTACACCTCTGCGATTTTCAACTCTTCGCCATGCCTGACCCGCTGTTGGCTCGGCGATATTATGAGTGGAACAGTTTTCAGCCATTATGGAATGACGGGCATTGTCCTGATCTTCAGCATCGTTGGTGCCCTTGGTTTGATGTGGAGCTATCAAATGGCTCGCGCGCGCGGCATGGGATTGCTCGCGGGCTTGGTTTTGGTGTTATTCGTCATGCCCGCCGTCGGCATGCACTGGTCCGCACGTTGCCACGTTTACACATACTTGCCGTTTCTAGTTTTGTACTATTTGCTTTTCATCAGCGAACACAAACTTTGGATTCGAGCAATCGCAACTGCACTGGTCATGTGCTTTTGGGCGAACCTGCATGGCAGCTATACGGTGGGAATTGTGATGCTCGCAGTGAGTGCCGCGGCATCTGCTGTTCAAACCTTTATTGGACCAAAACTGCCAATCGCTGCGCTTTCACCTGACGAAAAATCAAAGACAAGAACACTTGAGTTGGCAGTATTTCTATTGGTGGGAGCCGCAGCAACTGCATTGAATCCCCGTGGACTGTCGTTCTACAACACTGTGCTTGCCTACATTTCTAACCCCGTCGTCTTGAGCAAAACAGACGAGTGGCGCTCATTTGATATCACAGCCGGCGTCGGTGCCTGGTTCTTCTTGATACTCGGTGCCATTACGACCGCAGCCTTGGTGAAAACGAAAGGCGGACTGAAATTCTCCGAGACAGCTGTAATGGGAATTTACTTCCTCGCAAGTTTCGTCAGCATGCGCTTTGTTCCGTACTGCGCGCTAATGGTTATTCCATTTCTCGGTCCGTATTGGGAATTGTGGCGACCAAAACTTTTGGCATCAGAGCCGCAGAAGCCTCTAGAAAAGGGGCTCTCAAAACTAGCTAAGAAAGAAGCAGAAATCGAAGGGAATGAACCTAAAGGCTGGAAGCCAGCATTGATTTACTTTGTCATTACTGTCGCGATGAGCGTAGCGTTCCTGTCGCTGGACATGTTCAAAGTCAAAGACTTCGATCCAACGCGCATCCCAGTAAAACTTGTCGAGTGCTTACAGAAAGAAAACCCACAGGGACTGGGCTTTAATTACGACAATTGGGGCGGATACATCTATTTCAAATTGAAACGTACCGTCTACATCGATGATTGGGCCGACTTCTTGCCGCCAGAATTCATTGAAGAATACATCAAGATTTTGCTGACCCAAGACAACTGGGAAGAAATCTTCAACAAGCGAAACTTCACCTGGGTGATGGTTCCCAATGAGGCGCAGATTGCCCAGGTGCTCAAACAGCGCAAAGATTGGGAAGTGAAATGCAAAGATGATGTCGGTGTTCTGCTTGTAAAGAAAGCGAAGCCATAGCAGCGTTACTGTCTCATCACGCGTGCTGCTTTCTTGCCGCATTGCGGGTTCTGCTTTTTTGCCGCATTGCGGGTACTGCTTTTTTGCCGCATTGCAGGTACTGCTTTTTTGCCGCGAAGCGTAGGAGCGATGCCATGCATCGCCCGGTTTTCGGGAGTGGCATCAAACCAGATCTCAACAGGCTAAAATCACGGAGCTTGTTTGGAGACATGATATGGAATTTGCAAATCTCGGACGCACAGGACTTAAAGTCTCTCGCATTTGCGTCGGCTGCATGAGCTTCGGCGTTCCGGAAAGAGGTAACCATTCTTGGACTCTGCCCGAAGAGGAAAGTCGAAAATACATCAAACAAGCGCTCGATCTTGATATCAATTTCTTTGATACTGCCAACGTTTACTCAGACGGAACAAGCGAAGAGATAGTCGGCAAGGCTATCAAAGACTTCGCGAAGCGCGAGGATATAGTCATTGCAACTAAAGTGAACGGTCGCATGCGTCCAGGTCCACATGGTCTCGGACTCTCGCGCAAATCGATCTTGCACGAAGTTGAACAGAGCTTGCGTCGTCTCGGCACGGATTACATCGACCTTTACCAAATACATCGATGGGACTCCACCACCCCCATTGAGGAAACGCTTGAAGCTTTGCACGACCTCGTAAAGGCAGGCAAAGTGCGCTACATCGGCGCATCGAGCATGTACGCGTGGCAGTTCGCCAAAGCACTTCACGTGTCCGACAAAAACGGCTGGTCGCGTTTCATCAGTATGCAAAATTACGTCAATTTGATTTACCGCGAAGAAGAGCGAGAGATGCTCCCGCTCTGCCAAGACGAGGGCGTCGGCGTAATTCCATGGAGCCCACTTGCACGCGGTCGACTAACACGCGATTGGGACGACGAGACTGAACGCTCGCAGACAGACGAATTCGGTAAGAAGTTGTATGCGTCGCAAGTCGATGCAGACCGCAAAGTTGTTGAGCGACTAACGGAAGTTTCCAATCGGATCGGCGCACCACGAGCGCAAGTTGCTCTTGCTTGGGTGCTGCAAAAATCTCCTGTGGTTTCACCAATTGTTGGTGCGACAAAACCGCACCACCTGGAAGACGCGGTGAAAGCGGTCGATTTGAAACTCAGCAAAGAGGACATTGCAGCTCTTGAAGCGCCCTACATTCCGCGCGCGGTCCTTGGGATTTAGGAGTCAAAACTATGGGCAGAGCGATAAGCTGGCAAGAGGGCATTGACTTATGCAAGCTCTTTGTCGAACGTGCGGAAGGTCCGTACCGTGCAACACTTAATCGCTTTTCGGAAAATTTATTGAAATACTTTAGCGATGATTCAAGAGCTTAGAACTTTAGCTAAGATGGCGGATCTAGAAAATACCAGTCTTTGTAGATTGGCTCAGGACAATCTCTTCTGAAAAGAAGCGCGGAGCCAAAGAAGCTTCGTCGGGCGGACCGATCCACAGGAGAAAAGTGTTCCTTCAACTCCTGGCGCGCCGACCGCGGCACTTTTCTAATTTCCCATCTTTTGCGAATGTCACTGCGGGATGGCTCCGCATCTCGCCCTCTCTCTGAAAATCCATATTTCAAATGAGATTTTGGGCTGCTCGTACCGGACTGCGAGCGCATCCTCTCTTGCATTTGAGCAACACCTTTACCTTGTTCATCGATAATGGACTGCAATTTCTCCATCAGTCCAGCCATATCTGGCGAGTAGACTCCATCTCGCTTTGCCTGCTTTTGGAAAACACGTGCCAGCCCTAAGAGTGCACGCGGGTCATCCTTCTTCAATTCTAAAATCGCGCGATAAAGCTTCTCTGCTTCTTCCAAGTTTCCAGCTTCCAAGGTTTTGTGCGCGTTCCACAAACGCTCCTCATGAGCCATTTCAGCCTTAGAATCCCAAGGTGCCTCTTCCTGTTTTGCAAGAGCAGGCAAGGCGCAGCACAGAAACCATGGCAACAGCAATAGCTTGAATGAGAGACTCAATGTCATTCCCGAGAGCGAGTCTTTCCAGTTTGCCAGGAAACGCAAAAACAGCTATAGGGGAAGTACTGAAAATCCATGCTGAACCCAATAGGTTTGAAAGAGTCGCCTATGAGCCTATTCCTTCGCGCAAGATTCGAAACTCATCCAGCATGTGTTTGTCGAGCGGCAACTTTCGATCGCCGCGCAGCCACTCCATTTGACCGTGAATGAGAATGAAATTGATGTAGTGCGAAAGACGCTCGGCTGGCACGTCTGAACGCATAGACTTTTGAGATTGGGCACTCGTAACGAGTTCAATCGGCACCAAATTTGGTGGTCCGGGCGGAGCCTTAAATTCAGCATTTCGCTTCAAATCTGCGCCGGTGATTTTTTCGTCCATCATTTCAGTTTTCAGAAATCGCTTCGCACTGACCGGTCCGTGACGCCACAGAACTTCGGCTAATTCAGGGTTTTTCTCAGTCCATTGCGCGACTTCGACGAGGAAACTCTCGATGCACTCGAGCGCCGGCGTTCCCCCGGACAATAAATCAAGCGCTCGCGCTTTCGCTTCGTCGACAGAGCGAAAGCGCAACGCAAAAACGATGTCTTCCTTTGACTCAAAATTGTAGAAGACCGTACCGCGCGCGATATCGGCTTCGCGAGCAATGTCATCTATAGACGTTTCTTCGTAGCCGCGAACTTTGAACAAGCTGGACGCGGCATCAAGAATTTGATGCTGGCGCTCCACACGCTTTTTGTCACGGCGGCTATGCAATATGTTTTCCATTAGGCTTCGACCATCCCACGCACCGCAAACAGAAGTTGCAGACTCTAATAATACGGCAGTCCAAATTTGTATCGACGTTTAATTTTAGACTTGCATACAATTTTATACTCTAGTACAATTTTTCTTGTCCATACCACCGGCTTTTGCTCGGCCCCGGGTGAGAGCCGGTCCTTATTTAACAGATAGAACCAAAAACAGTTTCCAAGGGAGACTCACATGAGCCACAAACATTCGTGGCGCGGCTTTGTTGCGGCCGCCGCCTTTCTTCTGACGTCCCCACCCGTTTTCAGCCAGGAGCCTACCGCAATCCAAATGACGAAAGATGGTCCCGAAGACATTCTATTTGCCTTTGATGCTGCATTACCTGCACCAGTGCAGGGTTTTGCCATCGGCGCGGGAGACTTTCGAGCGATGCCTGGTTGTCCGATTCCGCCCGGCGGCTGTCCTCCCTTTCCCACGATGCCGCCAGGCGGACCACTATTCGGAGCAAAATTCATGATGGCAATTCCACCATTTGCCAATGTTGAACTGAGTGACGACCAAATAACTAAATTGGCAAAACTGAAGAGAACATTCGAATCCGACAACGCAACCGCATTTGCAAACTTGCGGAGCCTGGAGGACGACATGCGTGACAAGCTCTCGGCAGACAACATCAACGAATCCGAGGTTCGCAAATTAGCTGAGGAAATTGCAGTACAAAAGGCAGATACCAGCAAACGCTTTTCTGCGCACATTCTTGAATCAGCAAAAGTGCTAACACCAGAGCAAAGAAGAAAAATTCGCCTTGCGCATGACCGTATGGAATTAGGACCCATGGGCGGTTTCGGCAGACCACCGTTTCCGCCGCCACCACCACCGCCACCTGCACAACCAGGTAAATAACTAACTAGCAGAGAAATTCCAATGTTTTCAAAATTAGCCAGGCGCACAACCCTGGCGGCTTTCGCTCGCGCCAACAGACACCAGGAAAAACGCCTTTCCTCAACGTTTTCCGCAAAAAAATGCGCTATCGCCGCGAGTTTTTCCCTTGTAGTTAACGCAAGCGCATCCGTCGCGCACGCAGCACCCAATGAACACAGCACGACACACAAAGGAGCAAAGCCGGTAGGCAGCACGCCCAGAAGCACCAAGCGCGCCGAGAGTGAACCCAACTATGTTCCACCAACCATGGAATACGACGAGATCATCGATCCATCCAAACGGCGCACCATCTCTTCTTTGTTGAGTTCCGAATTTGCACTTCGTGCTGAACGCGTCGACAGAGCTATCCAACTGGCACGCAGGGCCATGCAACGAGACCCCGATGATATGGACGTTCACAAAGCGCTTGCAGAAGCGCTCGATCGCAAACTGGAAACTCAAGCAGAAAAGGATCCCAGACTATTTGGAGAATGCGTCAGAGAGTGGCTCATTGTCATGCGCAATGGAGTAGGCATGGAAAAGGGCACAAACTTCAGAGGTATGGGGGTTGTCGACCACTTCTTCGGCGATGACGAATATTACGTCGTCGCAAAGAAACGCCTTAAACATTTGACCGGCTATGTGCCAAAACCATGGGAGTCGAATGAGAAATACTTGAAGAAGGTATTGCAACCGGCTCAAACCAGCATCGAGGGGCGCATTATCAAGAAATCAGATTGAGTGGAACCAGCAGAAGAATCGGCAAAAGCCGCCAGATTACACCGCTGTCATCGACTGTCCACGCACTCTTAGTAAACTATCGGCTTGGAGTCTTTCGTTACGACAAGCCCTGAGAAACCTTGGCAGTGACCGCAACGCAACGGGTAAAACCCGCTCTCAATCCTGAAAAATTCGCCACAGAGATTCGCCGGCTGGTTCTTCTCGAATCGAGACGCGCGGGCGTCGGGCATATTGGCTCATCTCTTTCCATTGCTGACATGATCGGGTTGCTCTACAGCAGTGTTTTGAACATCAGTGAGCCCGGCGATCCTGAACGCGATCGTTTCATTCTTTCCAAAGGTCACGCAGTGTTAGCCGTGTACGCCGCGCTGCACCTCAAAGGTTTCATTACAAGAGATGAGCTAGGCACATTCTGCAACGACGGCACATCACTTTGCGGGCATCCGGAAATCGGAGTGCCTGGAATCGATTTCGCCACAGGCTCACTAGGAATGGGACTTTCGTTCGGAGTGGGCTGTGCGGTTGCGGCAAGAAAAACAAACTCTTCAAGAAAAACTTTTGTTCTTGTCAGCGACGCAGAACTCAACGAGGGCTCGCTCTGGGAGTCGGTTCTCTTCGCTGGGCATCACAAGCTTTCTAATCTCGTTGTCTTAGTCGATCAAAATGGACAACAAGCTCTGGGATATACGAAGGACGTGATGGACACGAGTTCGGTCGAAAACAAATTCAAGGCATTCAATTGGGATGTGCATGTAGTCGATGGTCACGACTGCACGCAAATGCGTGACACCATCGACAAACTTGATTTCCAATCCGGCGCACCGCACGTTCTCGTTTGCCGAACCACATTTGGAAAAGGCGTGTCCTTCATGCACAACAAGATCGAATGGCACTATCTGCCGATGACCGAAGAACAATACGAGCAAGCGATGACGGAGATTAACAGCTCCGATGCGTAAAGCCTTCATCAAAAAACTCGTCGAGCTGGCGGAAAAGGATCCGCGAATTCACTTGCTTACAGGCGACCTGGGATTTTTTGTCGTAGAACCCTTTGCCGATCGTTTTCCCGACAGATTTATCAATGCCGGCGTCGCAGAGCAGAATATGATGGGCATGGCCACCGGCATGGCAGAATCCGGTTTGATTCCGTTTGTCTATTCCATCGCCACATTTGCGACATTGCGCCCATACGAATTCATCCGTAATGGTCCTGTTTTGCACAATCTTCCTGTAAAAATTGTTGGCATCGGCGGTGGTGTCGAGTACTCGCATCACGGACCAACGCATTTCGGATTGGACGATGTCGGCGCGCTAAGAGTGCAGCCGGGATTATCTATTATTACGCCGTGTGACTCGCAACAGCTTTCTGCTGCACTGGAGAAGACATGGGACGCGCCCGGACCAGCGTATTACCGTTTGAGCAAAAATGAAGGCGTCACCGTTCCCGGATTGGACGGCAGATTCGCAATCGGCAAAATCGATTTGATTACGCACGGACAGGATGCGCTGATCATCGCCATGGGCAACGCAGCACCAGAGGCGGCGAAAGCCGAGCGCACCCTCGCGCAAAACGGCATCAATGCCACTGTCGCACTCGTTTCTTCAATCAGCCCTTGCCCGGTCGAGCCTCTGATTGAATCAATCTCGCGCCACCGCCACGTTTTCACAGTAGAAGCGCATTACATAAACGGCGGTCTTGGCTCGATGGTATCGGAAGTGATTGCTGAAAACGGATTGAATGCGCGACTAAGCCGCATTGCGGTGAGAAAAAACCCGCACGGCTCCGTCGGCTCCGAACAATTCCTGTACGAACGGCTGGGCATCTCTGCGCAGAGTATCGCAGACACTGTCGTTTCATGCCTTAATCTGGCAACTCGCTAGTGACTGCCAATGCCTGATTTGCAGCAGAGAAAAGTCGTCTTGGTGACCGGCGCCACCGGCTTCGTAGGCGCGAATGTTGCGCGAAGGCTCGTTGCAGAGGGTCACGACGTGCACCTCCTTCTCCGCAAAAAAACGAATCAGTTTCCGTGGCGCATCTCCGAAATCAGCGAACAGGTCAAACTGGATTTCTACACGCCATCGCAAGCCAAGGACATTGACCGCGTTTTCTCTGAAGTCAAACCGCAGTGGGTTTTCCATCTTGCAGCGCACGGCGCCTATTCATGGCAGCAAGACAAGGAGCAGATTCTAGAGTCGAATTACATACTTACGAGTCGCTTGCTTGATGCAGCGGTTGAACACGGCTGCGAGTCTTTCGTCAACACAGGCACTTCTTCAGAGTACGGAGAGAAAGATCACGCGCCCAAAGAAGACGAAGCACTCAATCCAGTTAGTTATTATGCCGCCACCAAAGCAGGTGCCACCACTTTGTGCCGATACGTTGGTGGTGCGCACAAAATCAACATGCCGACACTGCGCTTGTATTCCTGTTATGGCCCATACGAGCAACCCAATCGTTTGATGACGAACCTTGTCGCATGCGGGTTTGAAGGTCAGTGGCCAACGCTTGTTGATGAAAATTGCGCGCACGATTTCATTTACGTAGAGGACGCCGTTGATGCATACCTGCTGGCTGCGAAACGCAGGCTGACTCAAAGCTGCGATCCCGGAGCCATATACAATGTAGGGACAGGAACGCAAACCAAACTCAAAGAAGTGGTTCGAATCGCCGCACCTTTGCTGAACATCAAAGCAAAGCCGAGTTTCGGCAGCATGCCAAATCGAGCCTGGGACGCCGAAGTCTGGGTGTGTGATCATGCGAAGATTACCGACGAGCTCGGCTGGCGCCCCAAGCACAGCTTCGAAGATGGTCTAAGAAAGATGGTTGATTGGTATCGGCAATCTCCGCATCTGCATTCTATGTATAAAGAGGAATTGCAGCTTACATTACTGTAGGGCCGACGCATGGCGTCGCCCCTGCATCAAAGAACGAGCTAGCTAGCCTGATTCGCTGACTCTGCCAAGAGTTTTTTGTTCTTGAAAGTGACAGGACGTTCAAAAGTCTTTTTGACCTTGTCCAGTTCCAAGCCAATCACAGACACACTCTCCGGACTGATATTGCCGACAACTTCGCCGGCAATCTTTATGTAGTCGAGTTCCACAGGGTCAAAACCCATTGTGCGTGCGCATGTTGCATCAATCGCGGCAAGGTCATCGCCGAGAACGAAGAAACCCATTTCTTTGGCCTTACCGTTTATAGGGCCGTCGCCTTCCATAGCAACAACAGCGTCGACCAGCGCAAAGCGCGGCTTAATCAGGTCTTGGAGATCAAGAATGCATTGAGGGATGCCACGCATGTGCAATAGGTTTTTGGGCCATCCATATTTACGTCCGGGCACCGCGCCAAAAAAATTCTTCATCGATGCGGTCATTCCGACCCAATGGTGCGTCTTCATTTTCGGCACGCTGACAACGACATCCGCGTTCATCAGTGTGCGCGGCAAAAACATTTGCTTTAAACCAGAGAATCCTTCTTTCAATTCCAGAACTTCAAGCTCGTCCAAGTTCAAATCAACAAACTGCACGCCTAACTGCTTGCACATTTTTCCCAGCCCGGTAGCCTCGAGAAGAAACTCCGTGTCGCGCATATGACCAGGACCTTCACCAATAATGATGTCTTTTGCGCCCAAGTAATCGAACAACTCGAATGCAGCCTTCAGGGCGAACGGGTTTGTGGTAACGGGACTGCCGGGGTGAAATTCGACCATATTCGGCTTCAACAAAACAGTCTTTCCGGCCAAGTCAGGCAAATTCAGCAACTTTGCATATTTCTTCAACTCCGGCATCGGATCATCTTCATAAGACGCGCATGGCACCAATGCGACAGTTGAAGGTGTTTGTTTCTTGCGAGAGCGCTGAGTTTCGGTCGGCGCGGGCAGAGGCTTGCCGGTTAGCGTCTTGCCGCCGCATGCGGTCATTGAAAAGCTGGCGACCGCAACTGCAGAACCGGCGATGAATGTTCTTCTCGCGATGGCGCCTTTGCGTGAATCAGAGCCGGCGCGGTCTTCTGCCATTGCAGCGTTTTGAGCATCGGTCCTAGGCTGCGCCTGCCCAATAATTCGCCCGGTCTTAGGGCACCGCTTTACGTTTTGGTCCACTTTAGATTCCTAATATATGCGCGCGATGCAAATGCATTTACCAAACACATTATGCTCTGAGTGACAAGAACAAATCACGGATTGAGAACAAATCCCCCCGCCTTTCGATTCTATACTTTCAGCACATTGTCACCGAGATAAGCCTGCAATGCCAACATAGACAGAGCAGTGACCATCAGGTTCGGGCCAAAAGAACCATCTTCATTTTGCCGCGCGATCAACATCTTTATGGATTCGGACGCATCGAGATCGTGAGACTTCTGCGCAATTGACACCCAGGCCAGCGACATCGCTGAGCCGGCATAACCAATTGTGTTGGGCAAATTTTTCAACGCATGTTGCACTGCGTCTGCAGATTTTTGATCGGCAAGGGCGATTAGCGCTTCAGCAGTTGTCACCACGTATGGAGGCAGGAAAACATTCAGGCATAAATCGTTGCCATGATTCCAGCCTCCATCTTTGCAGGCATGCTCGAGAAGGAAATTATCGGCGCGTTCAATTACGCGCTTGCTGTCTTGCTTCTCTACGTGCGAAGGAAGCTTCAGGGCAAGCAAAGTGTAAGCAGTCGGTTCTACCCAGTGAAAACATCCGGGCGACCAGGGCCAACCGCGCGGGTAATTTAGACCCTTATCTCCTTTTGAAATGAGCAGCAAAAACTTCGCCAGCGCGCCGTAAAACTCCGTTCTTGCCTCGAAGAGATAAGACACAGCTTTGTCAATTGCGGCTGCATGCTTTGGATCGTCTCCACCATCTTCTTTGAGTAAAACGCGCAAAGCCAAAAGCGCCAGACCGCTCGTCCAATCAGATTTGCCAATGCCAGGAGAAGTGCACCAGCCGCCGTCTTGATTTTGGTTGGCACTAAGAAACTCGATTACTTGCTTGCGCGTCTTTTCGTCTTTGCGGCGAGCGATTGCGCAGTAAGCCGTCGGCTCAATGCAAGCTGACTCGCCTGGCTTATAGCCCCACGCTCCATCTTTGAAGACACTCTGTATGTAACTGTCGACTTTCGAAAGCGCCTTCTGCACCGTCTTGACTTCGAACTTTTCAGGGCTCGGTGCTTTATCCGCCCCTTTACTTTCGATTTTTTCGGTTTTCGGCATTAAGGTCGACCTGAATGTAACGAGAGACTTTCAAATGTTAAGTGGATTGCCCCGACGATCTATATATTATTCTCATTTTCCTATTTATATCCGCCAAAGTCCCTCTTCGGTCCCGCGGCACTTGCCCGGATCGCCTCACCAGTGGCGGCTCTAGAATTTAATTTGACAACTTATTCCAAAACCTCTTCCGGTTCCGGGGCTGCCAAGGTAAGATGGTTATGTGGCACAGGAACAAACCTGGGCATAACTACCAAGAAGCCAAATCTTTTGGCAGTTTTCAGGAGGTGAGTAGCAGTCAGATAACATAACGGTGTGGATTTGGCCAATATTTTAGACAGATGTGTTACTAAATTTCGACAAAAACGTTGTCCACCCTTAGAATAGGTCTTTGCGCCGGCGGGCTTGCTAAAGTTCTGGTTGGTGTATTTTTCTCTCTTAAGCAAGGGACAACATAAGGAGGTATGCATGTTGAAGCGTTTCGTTCGGGACGAATCAGGTCAAGGTATTACAGAATATGGCGCGATTCTCGCATTCGTCGCGATTCTCGTAGCGCTCGTGTTCAGTATCACCAAAGGCGCTTTGACGTCCGCTATTTCGGCCGCATTCTCGGCAGTTATCAGCCAATTGAACAACCTGTCAGCCGCAGCAGGATCCGCCTCGTAACCGAGTCGAGTCACGCAGTGGCTTGCTTCAAGCGAGCAATCGCTTAGGCAGGCAGAAAGCTTTAGAGGGGAGCGAAAGCTCCCTTCTTTGTCTTTAAAACCCTTGTTATAAGCACCTTTGCGGCGAATAAAAAAAACACGCCGCTTCTAACAAGAACCTTACGTGGTGGCATATTGGTGGCGCATAGTTCTGCAATAGCAGCGAAATTCTCGAGTTTTTCGCTGCACCCAAGCAGTAACCGACAAATAAAAATTCGGCGCCTGTCCGATTTTCCAGGCACGCGCCACTAACTGCATCTGGTGCCGACAAATTGGAACATGGCCGGCCGTACGTTTCCAGCCTCACACCTACAGCGAAATTCTCGAGTTTTTCGCTGTGGATGGAAAGACCGAATTTCGCACACTGCGGCAGTCAACAAAAAGAGAATTTGAAGTTAGCACCACATGTGGTTTCTCTCTATAAAAGCAGCCAGTTTTGAAAGACTATTTGGCTGCAAACGAGGAGTTCTTTATCAGTCAGCCGTGAAAATTGTGTGAGAGTGAAAACGCTGTATTCAAGAGTCTTTGAGAAGAGTGTCTCGGAGATAAAAATGGACCTCTCGCAACAAAAAGCTACACACCGACTACATTTTTTGAAAAATTTTGGAATTTCAGCCCAGTTGCAAAGCGACGAAAGCACCACGTGTGATAAGTTGTCATTGGTAGCAAATGTTATGAGACGGTAAGGCGGTAGGTTGAAACCCACTCGGCATCCTAGTTTTTGTAAGTTTTTCGCGACAGACCAAGAAACCCAACCTCTTGATTTGCCTGATTTGTTGCCAGTATCGGTAAGATCAGGTCTGTTTAGAAATCGCGCCGTCGGGTAAGGACTAAATGGGTGCGACAGGGCAGCCGTTGTTCTTGTTCCCCCGATGTGCGTTAATAGTAATTGGTTAATCTTTCTCTTTAGAGAAGACAGAAGGGGGAACCGTAATGAACCCATTACGTGCGTTGTTCTTAAGCCTCTCTCGAATGCCTCCAGCCGTGATGCTCCTAATCATCATCGGTTTGGCTGTTGTCGTAACGATGATGGTCACCGGAAAGGTAAGCGAGTCAGAGACTAAATATGCGCAACAAGTCGAAGAGATGAAGCGCAAAGCCGAAGCCAAAGGTAAGGTCGTTTACGCCATCAAGGATATTCCTGAAGGCCAAACAATCCCTACCGAAGGTCTCGAAGAGCGGGAACTCGAACAAGCGAAGATTCCGCAAGACGCTATCACTTCGGCCAGTTTGGCTGCAGGACGCATCGCCAAATACGGTATCGCTTCGGGACAAATCGTGTCGCAACACGACTTGGCTCCGCAAGGGATGACGCTTGGCTTTGAATCCAGACTGAAAGAAGGTATGCGCGCATTGACTTTCGCAGTTGATAACAACACCGGCGTCGCCGGCTTTGTTCAACCGGAAAGCCATGTAGATATCTACGCCTCGGTTGGTGCTGGTGTTGACACGAAAGCAAGCTGCATCCTCTCGGATGTAGAAGTAATTGCTTGCGGTCAGGTTTACCAAAAGCAACCTGGTACCACAAATGCAGTACCTGCAAGTTCCGTGACTGTTGCAGTCAGCCCGGAAGATTCGCAGAAACTGATCAAGGCTATTGTTGCTAGCAAGCTCTATTTGACCTTGAGAAACGAAAAGGATCACTCTCCGATCGCTACGGTGGATGTGACCAGCCTTTTCCCTAAACCGGCGAAGCCAGCTGCTGACCTAGCTGCGCTTCCCCCGCCGTCAGCTCTTCCTCCGCCTCCGCTTCCCGGCGCTCCAGATCTTGGACCCGGCGGACCAGGAGCAGGACTGCCTGCGGCACCACCGCCACCACCACCACTGCACGAAATTGAAATTTGGTCCGGCAGCAAGAAAGATGTCCTTTCGGTACCGAAGAGCTAGTAAGCCCTTAGGTCGAGTGAACATCACCTATCTGATGGGTACAACTATTAGATGGGGCTGTTGGTAGGAGGAGAACGCTTAAACTATGAAACTGACCACACTTCTTGTATGCGACGCTGGTTTGGACAAGCGTCAAACAATCGAGGATCTGATTCACAGCCAGCCGTCATTGGCGCTCGTGAGCACAGTCTCCGGGAGCATGGCGCGCGAGCAAATCGGAAGTTTGCATCCAAAGTTGGTCTGGATCGAGCTAAGCCCTGCTCCCGTGCGTGGACTGTCATTGTTAGCAGAGCTGCGGGAAACTTTCCCGCAGCTCTACTTCTTTGTCAGTTACGAAGTACCTGATCCGGAACTGATTCGTACAGCCTATCGACTGGGCGCATCAGACTTCCTGGACGCCGAACGTTGGCGGACGGACTTGCCCGCTGCCGTTCAATCTATTCAACTTAAGCACCAGTCCGAGTCCGTCTCGACTGCCGCCGGTAAAGTCGTCGCTCTATTCAGCCCGACTGGCGGTATCGGTGCCACCACCATCTGCACCAACCTTGCTGGTTATCTAGGCAAGTATGGTGAAGCTTGCATCGTCGACCTCGACTTGCAATTCGGCATGGTGTCCCACTATCTCAACCTCGAACCTTCATTCAGTTTGAGTACCATCGACTTTTCGCACACCAACTTCGACGCCACTTATCTGCGTAACTTGATGACCAGATACGACGACAAGTTGAGCATTCTGGCAGCACCACCTGAATTGGAAGATATCGGCGATATCTACGCTGCGCAGGTTCAAGAAATTCTCTACACAGCCAAGCAGGAATTCCGATTCACCTGCGTGGACCTTCCAAAGAACCTTCTCGACGAGCGCGCCATCGCGACTCTCGATTTGGCCGACCACGTGCTCGTTCTTACCGAGTACAACTGGGCGTCCATTTTGAATGCTAGAAAGTGTCTCGACACCTTCAAAGCTCACTACAACCAGGAAAAACTGCTTCTCGTAATCAACCGCTCCGAATGGCTCCCGCAAGACGTTTTGAGTGAGTGCCGAGCGAACCTTAACTATCCTGTGTTCCATGAAATTCCGAACGACACCAAGACCGCCAAGTGGGTCAACAACCAAGGTCAAATCGCACCTGGTCACACGGCGCTCGGAAAAGCACTTGATTCATTAGCTCGCAGACTCGCTGGAGGAGAGCAGCTATTACTTACGACGAAGGACGGAGAGAAGAAGGGAGGGTTCAAACTGCCCGCGATCTTCTCCAAACGCTAAACAAAAGGTGGTGAGCTGTTAAATGGGCGACGAAAGAAAGGACCAAAATTTACCCGCACGTCCCGCGTCATCTTTGATGGGACAGCTGGTTCGTCAAAGACAGGCATCAGAAGTGGCGCCTGCGCAGAACCAACAAACGAACGTAGCTTCTCCTAATCAACAAACCGGAGTCGGCGGCGCCAAAGGCGCAGCTCCTCCGCCCGGCGGCTCAGGCATGAATCGTCAAGCCGGTCCCGCAACAGGAGTTCAAGGTCAAGGCGCAAAACCAGCCGGCGGATTGCCGGCAGGTGAAGGTGTTCAACCTTCTCGCGCAGACATCGAGCGCATTGATGCTCGCGATGAGACGGATTATGGTCACAGACCGGTTGAAGTCCAATCTCCGCAGGGTGATTTGGGCGCGAAATTCTCCGCCAACCAACAGCTTATTCGTGAACGCGAAAAGGTAATTATCGACCAGCTCAGACGCGAGCTGGATACTTCGCGTTTGACCAATATTTCCGAAGATACGCAAGCACAAGTGCGTGCCCGTATCAGAGAAATCGTCAACTCCGACCCGGCGCCGCTCACGATGATGGAGAAGGGTATCCTTCTGCAAAACGTGCTCGACGAAGTATTCGGTTTCGGTCCACTCGGTCCCCTTCTTCGTGACCCGAGCGTCGGCGATATTTGCGTCAACAACGTGACTATGGTCTACGTGGAACGCCACGGACGACTGGAAAAAACAAACGTAGTTTTTGAAAACGAAAGGCACTTGCGCCAAACAATCGACAAGATCATTCAGCCTCTGGGCAGAAGACTTGACGATAACTCACCCATGGTTGACGCCCGTCTTCCGAACGGATCCCGGGTAAACGCAACCATTCCGCCAGTAACCATCGACGGTCCGACGATCACAATCCGATGCTTCGGTACGTCGATCATGTCACTTGGTCAATTGGTAGAAAAAGGCGCCATGTCCGTACAAATGGCGGAAGTTTTGAAAGCTTGCGTCAAAGGCAGAATCAACGCCATCATCTCCGGTGGTACAGGTTCTGGTAAAACAACTCTGCTCAACGCACTGTCTGCACACATCAACCCCCGCGAACGCATCATCACGATTGAGGACGCGGCGGAATTGAGATTGCAACACGAGCACTGGGTGCGGATGGAAACCCGTCCGATGAACACGGAAGGAAAAGGTCAGATTACACAGCGTATGCTCGTAATCAACTGCCTCCGGATGCGTCCAGACCGAATCATCCTCGGGGAATGCCGTGGGGAAGAAGCGTTCGACATGCTCCAGGCAATGAACACCGGTCACGGTGGATCAATGACCACAATCCACGCCAACTCACCTAGAGACTGCACAAAGCGTCTCGAGAACATGATTCTCATGGGCGCTGCTGAAATGCCATTGAAAGCGGCACGCGAACTCATCGCATCAGCCGTTCAATTGATCATTCAGATTCGACGTCTTGAAGACGGTACACGTCGAGTCACCGAAGTATCCGAGATAACCGGTATGGAAGGTGACACCATCGCAATTTCGACGATGTTCCACTTAGAGCGGGAAGGAAGAGACCCGAGAGGATTCTTCAAATGCCGCCACGTCGGCTCCGGTCTGCCACCGAAATTCCTCGAGCAGCTTGAGCAAGAAGCTGTGCCGTTCAAACTCGAATGGCTCAGATAGAATTGGATTTATATATATTGATTCAATTAGTTGTTCACCGAGTTCACAACATAAATGAATAGGTAAAAAGAATGAGCGTAGGCGGAATAGTCTTTGTCTTCGTTCTACTGGCCGGTCTCATCATCATGGCCGCCACTAGAAGCCAATGGGCCGACGAGCTTTCAAGGCTCGGCAAGCACCAGCGCAGAATGCTTGAAAAAAACCAGGAAGCGGTCGAAATCGACATCTTCCTCAAGCAGCGCACCGACTACTTGTCCCGCATTTTGGCGCAAGCCGGTCTGGAATCGAAATACGACCAGATCAAAATGCAGTGGATCGTCACTTCGATTGCAAGCGGAATGGTTCTGGCAGTCATCGCTGTAGTAAGCGGATTGCCGGAAATGTCTATTCCAGCCTTCATTCTGGGTGTTCCGCTCGGAATTGGCGGTTACATTCAATACCTGGGCTTCGTTGCCAAACAACGCCAGGACAAGATGACCGCTCAATTGCCGCAAGTTCTAGAAACAATGGTGTCCGCACTGCGAGCCGGTTCGCCGGTTATGGAAGTGTTCAAAGTTCTCTCCGAAGTTGCGCCTGATCCGATTCGCGCTGAATTCAAGCGTGGTCTCGTTTCACTCCAGCTCGGTAAACCTTTTAGAGATTGCATGGGTGAAATGGCTACTCGTATCCGTACACCCGACTTCATGCTTTTGACCAAAGCAATCTTCATCAGTCAGGACGTAGGGGGCAACCTCGCTGACGTTGTTGCTTGTATTGCCGAAGCTATCCGGGAAAGATTCAAACTCCGCGACTTCATGAACGCGCTTACCGCACAAGGTAAAGCGACAGCGACATTCATCGGCTGCTTGCCTTACGGCATCACGCTTATGACATACCTGGCATCACCTGGTTATATCGTTCCGTTCTTGAATCACCCAATCGCCAGAATCGTTTTGATCGTTCTTATCCTCTGGGAAGGCGTCGGCTTCTGGATCCTAGTTAAGATGACGACTTTCGAGGTATAGCGATGTCCCCAATGTTTATCGGTATGCTGACGTTCGGAGGTTGCATAATCTTCGGGCTCCTCGTCATGCAGCCGCTCTTCACTCAATATGTAGACCAATACGCGGTCCGCGTCCGCCCGAAAGAAAAAGAGGCGGAAGGCGAAGGCGCACCAAAGGATTCGACAACCACACAAGTTTGCCGCACCGTTGGCGAACTTGTGTTGAGCGTGGTTCCTGCTTGCGCTGATAGAAGAACGGTAGAACTGCTCAACGCCGGAAACTACAGAACCCCGCAACACTTAGCGATCTATATCGGCATTAGATCAATCATTGCAGCAGGCGCTGTATTTCTCGGTTTGATCGCGTCTACCGGTAACGCATTCAACTTGATCCTGGCCATCCCCACTGCATTGCTCGGATGGATGCTGCCCAACTTCTTCCTTGCTGGACGAGTCAAGAAGCGCCAGAATTTGATCTTGCGCGAACTTCCGACCATCATCGACTTGCTTATCGTTTGCGCTCAAGCCGGTCTCGGCTTGATGATGGGCGTGGACAAAGTATCCAAAGAAATCGGTGACTCCTGCCCGATTTTGGCTGAAGAAATGCGCCAGTTGATCAGCGACGTCAAAATCTTCGCGAAGTCCGTTCCTATCGCATTGCGCGAAATGGGCGAACGATGCATGGTAGACGAATTGATCAACATGGCATCGGCACTCATCGCCGCAGAACAAAAAGGTTCGGACATCGCTTATCCGCTCAAGCAACAAGCAGAAGCGCTGCGCGACAGGCTGAAGAGAAAGAAAGAAGAAGAAGCCGCCAAAGTGCCGGTTAAGATGGTGCCTGTAATCATGATCTTCGTTATGCCTTTGATCCTGGCGCCGATGCTTGGACCAGCCGTCGTAACGATCGTCAACGCATTGGGTCCGATCGTCGGTGGACTGGGCAAATAAAAGCCACGTTCCGATTTCACAACGACACAAAAGCAACGGTTCTTGCAGACAAAGCAAAACTGGCTGATTCATTCTTCAGCCGCTTGATTGGTCTGCTCAACCGGAAATCATTGAACGATGGAGAAGGGCTCTTTCTGACGAGCTGCCAGTCTATCCACATGTTCGGAATGAAATTTGCAATCGACGCCGTCTTTCTCGACAAAAGCGGCGTCGTTGTTGGTATTTTGGAAGACTTTGCGCCGGGAAAAATGTCGCGCATTTTCGGCAAAGCAAAATCATGTCTCGAGCTTCCCGCCGGTACTGTGAAAAAGAGCGGCACCACTATCGGTGACGTGATTTCCAAGCAAAAGAACGCTGACTAAAAGTCGGCTAATATTCGCTTAGAAGCCATTTGCAAGTGGAATCAAAGACTAGGCGGGATTACAAGAACCGTATTCAAAAAACCCGTTTTACTAAGACCGAAAATTCAGATAGATTCTTCTGGCGCATAATCAATGCACAGAAAAGGGAAATCGAGAACATGAAAGTTGTTGCTACGGACTCAGCGCCGAAAGCTATCGGACCATACTCACAGGCGATCGTAATGAACGGAATGGTTTTTGTCTCCGGACAAATTCCAATTGACCCGGCTAATGGCAATCTGGTCGAAGGACCAATCTCTGACCAGACAAAACAAGTGATGTCCAATCTTAATGCCATTCTGGAAGCGGCAGGCGCCAGCCTCTCGAATGTTGTGAAAACGACAGTCTATTTAAAAGACATGGGCGACTTCGCAGAGATGAATGAAGTCTACGGAAGTCATTTTCCAGAACACAAGCCGGCACGCGCTACAGTGCAAGTGGCGAAACTACCGCGCGACGTCGCAGTAGAAATCGATTGCATAGCAGTTCTGTAAAACTGACTCCGCCGCAAACCTTTGACGGAAACCCAAGGAAAGAAATAGCAACGTGACACAACTGACGACGATCACACAAGTAATAGCCATAGTAGTCGTAGTAATTGCCCTGGTCATCGACTGGCGTACTAGGAAGATCCCAAATTTGCTGACATTCCCTGCGTCAGCGGCGGGGATCCTTCTCAACTATCTAGATAAGGGTCCGGACGGTGCACTGCAGGCGGTGACAGGTTGGTTTGTCGGTGCGGCAATCACTTTGTTCTTTATCTACCTTCCAATCGGACCTAAATATGACGATGGTGAAAAGATCGGCATGGGTGACGCCAAGCTGATGGCCTGCATGGGCGCGTTTCTTGGAACCACTACCGTATTGGTTGCCTTTTTCTATTTCGCACTTTGCTACGGCGCAATTTCAGTTTTCCAACTGGCCCGCTTGATTCCCTGGAAGCAAGTTTTCAACGCATTCTTTGCAGTCGCACTGGGCGGCAAGCTCGTTGCTCCGCAAGTAGACGCAGAAAAACTTACAGAAGCGAGAAAAGGTCGCATTCCCCTTGGATTGGCGATTGCCCTTGGCACTGTCATCGCCATGCTTTTCCAAAAGCAGACGCTGACCTTCTTGGGTTTCAACTAGAACTTTCTAGTTTCGAATTTATGGCCAGCTGAAGCCGCCACCACCGGGAACGTTAACTCGTCCGGAGCCTGTTCCGGTGTTGTAGTTGCCACGCACTCCGCCGACATTGCCGGAGAAGATAGCGCCGCCGTTTCCGTTGGTCGAGCCGCTGAACGTGCCGTTTCCGGTATTGACGGTTCCACGGAATCCACCTGGTCCTGCGTTGCCGTTAAAGCCCGGAGTGTTGAACCCGAAATTCGATCCGCCTTGATTGATACCAAGATCAGGAGGCGTGATGCCGAATAATGGAGGCAATTGTTGGTACGGTGCGCCGGACTGAGTAAAGCCTTCCGTCTTAACGAATTCATCGCCGCCCCATGCCGGCGGCAATGGGCTGCCGTGTTGAGTCGTGAGACCGGCGGCGCGCCCGCCGTTAATACCGCGCTCAATTCTGTGAATCGGGCTGAATTCAAAAAATGGAGGGATGGAATAAGTTCCTTCATCACCATATATATGCCAGGCGTGTCCGCCAGCTTCCTTAACGAAACTATCCAGTCTTGTCGGAGGCAAACCATTCAATCCGCGCGGTCCGCTCACTCTTGCCAAACCGCGTCCGGCGCCGATCGGCAAGGACGTTTCATTGAGTGCAAAACCAGGACCGGAGTTGCGACCCATATTGCGACGAGTCTGGTTTTGAGCTCCCGTCGAATCGGTGATATCAGGAGCCATACCTTGAGTACCGGAAGAAGACGACTCTCTTCCGCCAGAACCTTGATCACCAGAGGATGTACTCCAGTCTTGCGCATAGACCGGCAGACTTAGTAAGGAGGTGGCGATTGCTGCTAAAGCGGCTTTTCTAATCATTTGAATCAACCCTTGAAAATTGAGTGAGTGAATAGCCTCTACCGGCCCCGATTCGTGAGCCGATCTCTATCGGTCTACTGTGTTGATGTCTAGTGAACCTGTTGAAGTCTGAGGCAACAGTCCACCCCATCCTTGTCCTGCAAAACCGGTCGGTGACTTGAGCAATGCAGAGCCGGTGTTGCCAAATCCGTATCTAAATTGTCCGGAAGGAATGCGTGTCATTCCGTACGGGCTCTTGAGAGCCATGACGTCCACTTCTGTCGGATTCAAACCCGCGCCCATAGGAGTTTGTCTGCCGTCAGTTTCACCAACATAGTTGTGGAAACTGCGATCGGAATCCATCAACTCTCCCGGTGTATAAGCAGAACTTCTGCCCATCGTGCCCTGGGTTCCTGACGAATTAAACTGGCTGCCGCCGGCACCGGGTCCGAATGCGCCAGCCGGAGGTTCGACAAAACGCATGCCGTGCGATGGGTAAGCAGGATCAAGATCGTAAGTGCGACCCATGCTGGAGCCGGCACCACCATTGCCGAAACTGAAGCTATTGCCGCCGCCGCTAAAGCTGCCGCCCGAATTGGTCACCCGAACCGTATTGCCGTTGAAACCAAATGTGGTGCCGGACGGGGTGGTTCTGATGGTGTTGCCTCTGCCGAAATCGAAACTGGCTGTTTGAGCGAGAACCGGCGAGGAGACAGCAGTCGCAAAAAGAGCGACTCCAAATACGGATGCGAAATACTGCAGCTTATTCATGTGTTTAGACCCATCAAAAAGGGAGTCCGACAGATTTACTTAGTAAGGTTTTGTGATTGCTCACAAACCGGTGGAGAACTTCCACCGCATCTATCAAAGAACCTTACGGTTCCGGCTCTTTTATTTTGTGCCCGCAAAAAGCGTGGGCGAAAAGAGCATAGATGGCAGAATACTACTCTTCTCAACAGCGCTTGTCAATAGGTTTCTGGGCTCTTACAGGTCTCGGGCAGCTATGAATTTTGGGGTACTCGCTGGGACCTATAATTCTCTTGTCTTGAGGCGGACCGGGCACCTCAGGCAGGCTGAAAGGTGCGACAAAGCCTGGATTTCACAGCTTTTTATCTGAAGGTGTAAGATTAGATCTCTTATTTAGAGCTGAAAGATGACTGTTTTACTCGGTTTGGAGACTAGTTGCGACGAAACAGCCGCGGCCATCGTCAAGGACGGGCGCCAACTTTTGTCTAGTTGTCTGGTTTCTCAAACTCCGATTCATCAAAAATTTGGCGGAGTGGTGCCGGAAGTAGCCGCACGCAGCCACGTTCAAACCATCAATCTGATGATCGACGAGGCACTGTCTAAAGCGGGTCTGACTAAAGACCAACTGGATGGCATCGCCTGCACTCGCGGACCAGGGTTGATTGGCACGTTGCTCATCGGTCTGTCGGCGGCAAAAGCGCTGTCATGGTCCTGGAATCTACCGTTGAAAACGGTCGACCATCTTTTCGCCCATGTCTGCGCCAATTTTATAGATACAGATCTTGAGCCGCCTTTTGTCGCCTTGCTTGTTTCCGGCGGACACACTCAAATTCTGCATTTCAAGAACTTTGATGACATCGAAATAATCGGGGAGACCCTGGATGACGCGGCCGGAGAAGCCTATGACAAAGTTGGAAGACTTTTAGGTCTTGGATACCCAGGCGGCCCTGTAATCGACAAGATCGCATCTAAGGGAAACCCTAGTGCCTTCAAATTTCCGGAAGGTGTAGTTAAGGGATACGACTTCAGTTTCAGCGGCTTGAAAACGGCTGTGTTACGCCAAGTTGAAAAGTTGCAGAAAGTTACCGACGAGTTACCAATAGAGGATTTATGCGCCTCTTTTCAGGAGGCTGTCACGAGGGTACTTGTGAAGAAGACTCTAAAAGCCGCAGATGAATTAGGTTTGAAGACGATAGTGTTGGCCGGCGGCGTAGCTGCGAACCGAGAGCTACGCTCTAAGTTCGAGAAGGCAAGCGGTTATCGAGTTTACTTCCCTTCTAATCACTTATGCACAGACAACGCAGCGATGGTGGCCGCCGCAGCCTTCTTCCATGGAGAAAACTCAAAACTCAATGTGGGCGCGTATTCTCGGCAGCCCGTCCGGGGTTCCGAAGAGTAAGGATTTAACTGGTTTTGCGATATATGCGCCATGAGCCGACCAGTCGCAGGTTTGGCTATGGTGATTACCATATTTGTATGGCAATTTCCCCAGAGAACCGGCGTTTAGCCTTCCGCACGCCGGTCCCGCGTGATAGCATGGGCTAGTCTGCCGTTGTCAGCAAGCAGAACCGCCCGTAACTCAAGCTCCTTGTGAGCGGGCGATATATGGAAATCCCCGGGGCAGTAAGGTTTCTCGTATATGGAATTTTCGAATAAAGATCTCACTTGCCGCGATTGCGGCAAAACATTTGTATTCTCAGCGGGCGAGCAAGAGTTTTTCAGCGCCAAGGGACTCGTGAATGAGCCCAAAAGGTGCCCGAATTGCCGCATTTTGATGAGGGTGCAACGCAACGGGGAAGACCCCGGGCGCACAGCTGAAGTAAATTGCGCCGAATGCGGTTCACCCACCAGAGTGCCCTTCCAGCCGAAAGGCTATCGCCCGGTGTACTGCAGCTATTGCTTTCGCACAAAAAAACTCGAAGGACAACCTGCAACAGACTCCGACTCAGACGCACCCTCAGACCGAGACGTCGAAGTCGCCACCGTCTGAGAATCCAGAAGAAACATAGTCTAACTTTGACGCCGCAACGCCCTCCAAAAGACGTGGGTTGCGGCGTTCTCGTTCTTCACATTCCACAACAGACTTGAAAAGGCATTTCCTTTGCCCTGCCGCTTGAAAGCCGAGCCGGCTAGTCGCTAAAAGCACACAGAACCTAGCTGTACGAGCTTGCTTTGCAACCAAAGCCGCCAGATGCCAAGAACGCCCGGTTGACGAGCGATTACGAGATATTCCCTGAGCAAAATATTTGTGAATCTATTGCCAGACCGCGTTTCCTTCGTCCTCTATAATATGGTCAGAGTGTACCCTTACAAGATCTGACCGTTTTCATTTCTTCCCCAGTAAATAGATGACCGACAACACAGAACCCTGCCCTAGCTGCGGACGCCCAACACCTGTCGGAACCAGATGCGTATACTGCGCAACTGTTACCGATCTCGACCTCAAGAGCCTTCAGCTCGATTACATGAAGGCGGCGGAGGGCGATGAGTCCGAACTGCCAAAACAGGTAATCGTCGTCGTTCAGAAGACTGGACAGAAAGTGCCTCTGAAAAACCGCAAGGTGAAGATTGGAAGAGACCCGTCCAACCAGGTAGTCATACCTGATGACACATTCACTTCCCGCCACCATGCCTGGATTTCATACGAAGAGAGCGATTTCTGGCTTGAAGACCTGGGATCGACAAACGGTACGCTCCTGAACGGTCACCCGGTTGTGAAAAGACAAGTGCTTTCCGCGGGCGACAAAATCAGAGTGGGGCATACAGAACTGACTTTTGAGATTGAAAATTAGACGTCAGCGTTGAAAATAAACGGTATCGGGTACGAGAAAAGCAGCGGCAGATTGCTGAATGGTTAAAGGGATAGATGGCAGAGACCTCTGGTGGCGCCAACCGCATTGAATTAGAAAGCCAAATTCTTTGCGCATCCCTGCGTCAAAGTTGGGCCATTAACGACGTGAAAGGCGTTCTTACCGTCGTGCGCCAGCTTTACCAACTTTTCCCCGACTTGCTGCCGCCACCGCGCACCGATGGCGAGAAGAACGCCACCAGCCTTTACCCCTTGCTTGGCCTCTCTTGCGACGTATCGCAAACCGCAGTTCTCTCCGGTTACTTAAGGGCGATCAGAAATTTCCAACGCGTCTCGTCGGCTCGCGACAAACGCGACGAGTACTACCGCCTGCTCGATGCCGGCTATATCCTGAGAAAGCCGAGACTGCGTCTTAGTCACGACCTCGTTGCTGTAAGAACTTGGCTCATCGAGCAAAAGGCTATCGGAGAAGATGGCTCTCTCGAGCCGGAAGTCGTACCAGTAGCCGCTGCAGCCGCGCACGAAGCCGTTCCGGCAAAACCGCAGCAAGCCATCACAGTTCCGATGGAAGAAAAGCTGCCTATGCTTATCGACATGCTCAAAGCATGCCGTGTCATCGGTCCTGCAGAAGTGCAGGCTCTCAAGAACCAAATGGCGATTGCGCCGGAAATCCCACTCAAAGAGCTGGTCTTGAGCGCAGGCTATGTCACCGATACGCAGATGCAATCGCTCCAAGTCGGCGAATACCTGCTCTCCAGTGGACAAATTTCAATGCACCAATTGGCAGTAGCCATGTATGACGAACTGACCGGCATGTGCAAAATGGCCGAGTCCTTGCAAGTTCGCGGCTGGTTGAATACACAGTCTTTCTCTTAGTCTTGTAGTTAAAAGGCGAGAAACTCATTGACTGATTCAACAAACGAGCCGAAGGCTGAATTGAATCAACAATCGAATTCCCAACCAGACTCGCAGGCTAATACCGCGGACAGCGACTGGCAGTCCGAATCAACCGGCGCGCAGAAATCTCCGCTGCCTGATGCCGGAGACATGCTCTTCATCTTCCTGGCCAGCTTGACGCTTTTCATGCTGCCGAATTTCCTCTTCGGAGATGGCTCTACCGGCTGGCACATTGTCACCGGCATGCACATCCTGGACACTGGCTCGATTCCTCATAGCGACATCCTTACGTCATCGCACGCGGATAGGCCATGGGTCGCTTACCAGTGGCTCACAGATGTGTTCATGGCTCTTCTCGTCAAAGCCGGTGGATTGAACCTTTTGGCGGTCGCTTGCAGCGTGACGATCAGTGCACTCTTCCTCGCCGTTTACGACCGTATGCGCCGGGATGGAGTGCCGGTTTTCCCAAGTTTGTTCTTTGTCGTTGTCGGCTCACTGCTCTCGGCAATGCACTTTCTGGCGCGCCCCCACCTGCTCAATTTCTGGGGCGTATACATATTCTCCACGAAGCTAGAAGACTTCTATCGCGGCCGCATTGATTTTAAGAGGCTGTGCGTCTGGCTGATTCCGACGATGATCCTGTGGACCAATATGCACCCGGCATTTGCTCTGGGAATTGGCATTGCCGGTGTATACCTTCTGTCTGCTCTCTTCGAAAGCTTCTTCAATTCAGATTCGCAGGCAGCACATCAGAATTTCCAGAGACTCAAGCCGCTGTTTTTGCTTATCGTCGCGCTTGCTGCCGTGACGCTACTCAATCCCTACGGTATTGAACTGCATCAATACATCTATGCTTATTTGAAAACGAAAACTGCCGTCGTCTCACAGACCGACGAGTTCCAATCGCCCGCTTTCCATGGTGATCTCCATTCGATCTGCCTGGAAATTCTTTTGGCGGGATTACTGATTGGTCTTTTCCGGGCGGCGAAAAACATCAGCCTTCCCAGGTTTCTCACCGTCATACTGTTCGCGCATATGGCATTGCAGGCAAAACGCAATATGCCCCTCTTCGCCATAGTGTCCCTTCCGGCTATCGGAGAACTTCTCGGACACATCAAGTATTTCGGCAGTTTCCAAACAGCAAATCCGAATGCGCTGCAAAAGGTCATCATACGAGTGCGCAAATCTTTCAATGATTTTGAAGCGCAAGAATTGCAGTGCAAAATGCACGTCGTTCCAATCTTGTTTTCGCTCTTCCTCGTTGTCGCAGCACTCATGGGTGGAAGCGTCGCCGGCAATCAAATACTGAATTCTGGTTTCAATCCAAAAGATAAACCGATGAAGACTTTGGACTATGTGATCAAAAACAATCTAGATCCGGCAAATGGTTTCAATTACGACAACTGGGGCGGTTACCTGAGATACAAAACCGGCAAGCGCGTCTTCATGGATGATCGCGCTGATTTCTTTCCAGAGCCCTTTTATCTCGAGTACGCCAGCGTTTCACGAGCGCTGCCCGGCTACGAAAAGGTTTTCGAAAAATACCATCTGTATTGGGTGATTATGCCGAGCAACAGTTTGCTCGCTGGCGAGCTGGCGAAAAACCCTGACTGGAAGCTGGTCGAAGAGGACAAGGCGTCGAAACTTTTCGTGAATGACAAGTTGAAACCCTAAGGCGGATCGGCAAGATAAGCTTCTGCCAAGGCTTTAGTGTACAGGTGCGATTTAGGCTCGCTCAAATGCATCAGGTCCGGAAAGTCTTCATCGCCTTCTGGTGTGAAGTTCGGATGGTAGTATTTGCAGCCCCACTGCTTCGCGACCCTTTCGAAATCTTTGATCTCTTGTTTTCGCAGGTCGGTCGAAAGTGGCTTCGCCATTACGGATCCGACAGGTATGTAGCAGAAGCACATTTTGCCGCCGTGTGATTGAACGTAGTTGACGATGTCTTTCAAAACCGTCTTATCCCAATCGACAGGCTTCTGATTCGCGAGGTCGGCAGCCGCCTGCCGGTGCGCCATCGCTTTGAAATTGGCTACCGCCGCTTTGTCTGTACGAATGCCGCCCTCCTGCACGATCAAAACACCCTTCTTAGCGATTTTTCCTCCATGCGTCAGCCATTCCGCTAACTCATCAATGCTGTACATCGTCCCAACGCGGAGCAACCCACCTTGTGCGACCAGCTCGCTGTGCTTGCTGCAAATGAGCAAGACCTTTTCGGACAAGGAAACATCCGGTTTCAAGCAATACTGCCAGAGATATGGATAACTGATGTAGTCAGCAAGAAGCGCAGGCTGGTGCCAATTCATCCAGTTGTCTTGCCAGGTTCGAATGTCCGGCAATCCGCCGGTCGCCGGAAGGAAAAACGTCGAGCCTTCGAACACATGCGGGTTTACCTCCACCATGCGCTGAAGTCCAAACAAGTATTCCACGGGCGTAGTATAGCCTTGTCCGAGGTTGAGCGCTTGCCGCTCCGGCTTACCCTTTTCGCTGACTTGTTTTGCGAATTCTTTCTCGCGCACAGCAGCATTTATGATCGAATTGCCCAAGAAAATCGTGTCGACCTTCGCGTTTTTGTAGAGCTTGGAATATCCGTTAAACCACTGATACTGCCTCAACAATTGCAAGTTGAACTCGATCCCCAACATCGGAATGATGATGATTGAAACGAATATCAGTGCTTGCTTGAAAAATTGTTTCATGCTCGAAATCTAGAACTGGAAGTAGATAAACCTTGCCCCACCGAACTCGCCCAAAATGATGATATAGAAAAAAAGCGTGTAATAACAAATCCAACGCGTCGAGAGCTTCTGCTTCTCAAGAAACGCCACTCCACCTTTGTTTCGCTCGAAGTATTGAACGAATTCCAAAATGAAAATCGCAACGATAGAAACAAGCATCTCTCCGCCTGTCAATCCAAGATCGCCAAGCTTGTCGGCATTGTTCAAAGGCAGGAGATGGGTCACAATCCAGTGGGCGTCAGCAGTCGAGTTAGCTCGGAAGAAGATCCAGGCGAAGCAAACGGCGTTGAAAGTTATAAACAATCCGAGAAAACGCCGCACTACAGGTGGAAGCACTTTCGAAACAGAGGAGCGCTGCCAGTACAAATAAATGATGATAAAAACACCATGCAGCAAGCCCCATTCTGCAAAAGTCCAGTTGGCGCCGTGCCAAAGCCCGCTTACGAAAAACACGATTACAATATTTCTCAACCTGAGAAACTCACCATATTTGCTGCCGCCCAGCGGAATGTAGAGATAATCGCGAAACCATGTGGACAGTGAGATGTGCCACCGATGCCAGAAATCTTGAATGTTTGGCGCGGCGTAAGGCGAATTGAAGTTCTTCATGAGCTTAATGCCCATCACCCGCGCCGCACCAATAGCGATATCACTGTAGCCGGAAAAATCGCAATAGATTTGGTAAGCGAAGCAGTAAGTTGCCAGCACCAGTGGCAGACCGCTGTATTCATGAGGCTGATTGTAGACATGATTTACAAGCATCGCCAGCCGATCGGCAATGACGATTTTCTTGAAGAATCCCCAGAGCATGAGGCGCAAGCCGCTGGTGACATTCTCAGAGACGAAAGGATGGTCTTCTTTGAACTGGTGAATAAGATTCTGGGGACGCTCAATCGGACCGGCGACAAGCTGGGGATAAAACATCACATACAGCGCATAAATGCCCAGATGTTTTTCTGCAGGTTGATTACCTCGATAGACCTCAATCGTGTAAGCAAGCGCTTGAAAGGTGTGAAAGGAAAGCCCGATAGGCAGGATCAAATTGAGCGGCGGAAACTTCCACGTTATGTGCAGCAGTTGCAGAATCTCGGTGAAGTTTTGGCAAAGGAAGTCGTAGTATTTGAAAATCGCCAGCAGTGAAACGTTAGCCACGACGCTCACGAGCAAAAACAACTTGCGCTTGCCGCCTGTAGCGCCTTCAATCTTGCGCGCCGCCACATAGTCGACAATTATTATCAGAAACAGAATCGTGACGTAGATTGGAATCCACGCCATGTAAAACAAACAGCTGGCGAGGAACAACAGCAGCCAACGCCAGCGATTCGGAAGAATAAAATACAGAGCAGTTACTATTGGAAAAAACAGTAAGAACTCGACGGAATTGAAAAGCATTAACGCCTGATTTAGTTTCTGGAATCGGGATCTAATTGTTTAGTAAGGCTGCTCTTCAATCGTTCCCGCACGAAACAGCCGGGAAACCTCACAGCGACTGAATAAACGGGAAAAAATGCCAGCCGACGGAAGAAAGCTGAGAATGAGGATGTTGATGACATGTTTAAGTTCCAGGGGTTGCCAAGCGGAAGCCCGTAGAATGGTTCTACTTTCGTAGCGGAGAAGCTTTCAAAAGCCCGACAGAGTTACGAAACCCAGCCCTCAAGATTCTAAAAACGGTGAAAAAAAAATGAGCAGACCATACACGGGAGTTCCTAGCTTCAAAGGTCTACTTCTTCTCGGCATCATAGGCTTTGGCGGATATACGATCTTTTCTCAGTTCAGCAGTAAGAATTGGCCGGAAGTGCAAGGAAAAGTCACCAGGGTCGAAGTCCAAGAGTCCTACCGCCCCTACCGCCGCCATACCTACGACTACAGCAGTCGCTATGAGTTCACACCCGTCGTATCATACGTTTATCTGGTCGACCATGTTTCCCACGAAGGAACAGCAAACCTCCAGACATTCCGCTCTCGCAGTGAGGCTGAAAACTACTTGTTGAGCCGCTATTCCAAGGGCATGCACCTGCGAGTGCTCTACAACCCGAACCATCCCAATTTCTCCAGCCTCCATCGCTCGGCGATATAGCGCCAGTTCCGATGAGGGCAAGCGACTGAGCTAAGCGTGCAGATTTCAGGGTTCTTTGCTATGTTTACTGTCGGTAAGTGCCGGGGAATAGGCAGACTGTAAGCAGTGGCGGGCGCAAAATGAGTTTTTCAGGCGACTTTCTAAAGAAGTGCTCAACTGTCTTAGCGGATTTAGATGCAGATGCAATCGAGCAAGCAGCGCGCCTGCTCAACCAGGTCAGAGAGGACGGCGGAAGGCTCTTCGTCGTCGGCTCCGGTGGCGGCGCCGGCCATGCCTCGCACGCGACTTGCGATTTCAGGAAGTTGTGCAACATCGAAGCATATGCGCCCTACGACAATGTTCCCGAGCTGACGGCGCGAATAAATGACGAAGGCTGGGAATCGACTCTTGTCGAATGGCTTAAAGTCAGCCGCTTCAACAAGAAAGATTGCCTGCTGGTATTTTCCGTCGGTGGCGGGAACCGAGAGAAAAACATCAGCCGCAATCTGGTCAACGCCGTTCTTTTGGCTGACAGCCTGGGCGCGAAGAGCATCGGAATTGTAGGGAAAAACGGCGGCACCACTGCGAAAAACGCAACCGTCACTGTTCTGATTCCAGAAATTGACGAAAAGCTTGTCACGCCGCTGACTGAGGGCGTTCAAGCAATCGTATGGCATATTCTGGCTTCCCATCCTATCTTGCAAGCTAATAAGACGAAGTGGGAATCAGAAGTAAACGTTTGAGTTTCAAGCAAATTTGAAACAGAGGAAAGTCGCAAACAATGATCATAGCCAGAAGTCCGATGCGAATTTCTCTGGGTGGAGGCGGCACAGATCTCCCTTCTTACTATGAGAACCACGGTGGATTCGTTCTCTCAGCGGCGATAAACAAGTACGTCTACATTATGGTCAATGAATCCTGGCACGACGAATATGTACTCAAGTATTCGCAATTGGAACGCGCAAGAACGATCGCCGACATAAAACATCCGATCATACGCTCAGCGTTAGAATGGTTTGAAATGGGACCGCATCTGGAAATCGTCAGCATCGCAGACATTCCCCAGGGCACCGGGCTTGGCTCTTCCGGCAGTTTCACAACGGCACTCCTGAAGGCGCTTCATGCATACCAGAAGAACGATTGGCTCAGCCCCAACGAGCTGGCAGAGCAAGCCTGCCGCATTGAAATCGAGATATTGAACGAACCGGTCGGCAAGCAAGATCATTACATATCTGCTTTCGGCGGGCTCACTTGTTTTGAAATTGGCGTGGACGGAAAAGTCGATGCATACCCCGCAAAAATTTCTGAGGACACACGCAGCAGACTGGAAGACAATCTCGCCATCTTCTACACCGGCTATTCACGCTCCGCATACGACATGCTTGCCGATCAAAATAAAAGGACAAACGCGTCCGACAGTGCGATGTTGGAGAATCTACACAATATAAAAGCGCTCGGGCATCGTGTCAAAGATGCTTTAGAGAAAGGCGAAACACAGCAATTTGGCGAGTTGCTTAACGAGCACTGGCAGCACAAACGGAAGCGCTCCGAAGGAATGTCGAACACGCGTATTGATGAACTCTACAGCATTGCCATGCAGAACGGGGCAATTGGCGGAAAACTCATTGGAGCAGGCGGCGGAGGCTTTCTGATGTTCTACACAGAAGAGAAAAACAAACTCCGCAACGCCATGCAAAAGACTGGCACGAAAGAAATGCGCTTCCGCTTTGATTTCACCGGCACCACATTACTGGGTGACAGAAATTGAGAGAAATCGGCATTCTTGGAGGTGGAGTCGCTGGACTGAGTCTGGCATATTTCATCGGTGAGCAAGCGGAAGTTCTCGAGAAAAGCTCGCGCGCAGGCGGACTTTGTCGCAGTTTTGAGAAAGATGGCTTCACCTTCGACCTGGGTGGTCATATCCTTTTCTCAAAAGACCAGGAGATTCTAAACCTTGAATTGTCGCTGCTGCACGGCAAACTCAACAAGCTAGAGCGAAAAGCTGCTTGCTGGTTCAAAAACAGATTCGTCAAATATCCGTTTGAAAACGGGCTATCCATGCTGGACAAAGATGACGCATATGCATGTTTGATCAACTTCATTTCCAACCCCCAGCGCCCCCAGCACAACTTTGAAGACTGGATTTACAACACCTTTGGCAAAGGTTTGGCCGAACTTTATCTGCTTCCATACAACCGGAAGATCTGGAAGACAGAACCCCACAACCTTGACTGTCAGTGGGTTGAGCGCATTCCCAAACCGCCAATAGAAGACATCGTCAAATCAGCCCTCGGCCTCGCAACCGAAGGTTATGTCCATCAGCTGCACTTCTATTATCCGAAGGAAGGCGGCTTTGAAACACTTCCTAGAACATTGGAAGAAAGCATCAACGGACGCATCACCAAAGGCTTCGAAATCAGGTCGATTTCTCGAACCGGCACAGGCTGGGCAGTTTCAAATGGTTCAGAAGAGCGTTGCTACAAAAAACTCATTTGCGCAATGCCAATTATCGAACTTATCAAATCTTTGAAAGATGTTCCAACCGAAGTGATTCATGCCAGTGAAAACCTAGCATATAACTCACTTTCAGTAGTGATGATTGGACTCAACCGTCCGCGCAAACACGAACTTGTATCGTGCTTCTTCCCGCAATCGGATATTATCTTCCACCGTCTGGTCTTCCACGATTACCTTGGCAAAAATTACGTTCCAAGTGGCTGTTCATCGATGGTTTGCGAAGTGACATCCAAATACGGAGATGAACTCTGGTCGATGTCGAACGAGGAATTGACGCAACGAGTGATCGAAGATCTATGCCGTGAGGGATTTATCGAGAAAACACAAGTGGCAGCTACAGCCGTACAGCGCGCAAAATACGCCTATCCCGTTTATGATCTGGGACGAAGCAAAAATCTCGAAATCATCAAACAATATTGCCGCGAGCTTGATATAGAACTGTGTGGGCGATTCGCCGAATTTCATTATGACAACTCCGATCAAGTTATCCGTTCTGCCAAGACAGTATCCGAAAGAGTCGTCGCGAAACAGGAAGTAAGCTAGTGCACAACGCCAAAAGCAAAACGGAAAACGTCTTCATTACCGGTGGCGCCGGATTCCTCGGCAGTACCTTCGCAGAGCGACTTCTGTCGTTTCCTCATATCGCCAAGATCACAATATTCGACCGTAACGCGACCAATCCTGAAAAGTCAAAGCTGAAGGTCAAAGATGATCGAATCGCTTTGATTGCAGGAGATCTAAAAGTCCCTAAAACCCTTACAGAATCTATGATGGGACATGACACTCTCATTCACTTAGCTTCAAACGCAGATATTTCTCTGGCCGAAAAACAGCCAACCATCGATTTCGAAGAAGGCACGCTGATAACGCAACTGGCTATCGAAGCAGCAAGACTTGCCGGTATTTCAAGAATTCTCTACGCGTCCGGAAGCGGTGTATATGGAGACTGCGGCACGTCACGCATGAAAGAAACCGATGGACCGCTGCTGCCTATATCGACATACGGAGCAAGTAAATTGGCTGGTGAGTCCATGGTCTCGGCCTATTGCCACATGTTCGGTCTTACCGGCATTGCATTCCGTTTTGCAAATATTGTCGGTCCCGGACAGACGCACGGAATCGCGCTTGACTTTGTGGAAAAATTGCTGCGCAATTCCAACGAACTGGAAATTTTAGGCGACGGAAAGCAAACCAAATCATACATCAGTGTCAATGATGCGTTCGACGCAGTCTGGCTGGCAAAAGAGAAAAGCGAGAAAAGAGATAGAGAATTTGACGTGTTCAACGTGGCGTCGGCAGACGAAATATCAGTCAATGAAATTGCTCGAATCGCCATTGAGGAAGTTCTCCCAGAAGGCTCCTGTGTCAACTTGAAATACAAGGGCAAAGACCGAGGCTGGAAAGGCGACGTGCCGGTAGTGCGCATGAACACCGACAAAATACGCTCGCTTGGGTTTGCTCCGAAATTCTCATCAGCAGAAGCAATTCGTATTGCCATAAAGGGGATCTTAGAAGCCAAGAAAGCGGGCACAAAGACTTAGAACTAAAGTCAGGCGATTTATTAGCCACCTGCGAACACCCGGATGACCCAAGCGCAAACTTCCAAGTTTCAAAAATATCGAAACCTTGCCAGGTTTGGCGCACTCATTTACCTTGTCGGCTGGACTCTAATGCAGTTCGGGCTACTGGCGATTCTCTACATTGCGCCAAACCCGCCCTTTCTCTTTCCTAACTATTTCGGTCGCAAGAGCATGACCGATTTCGCCAAGATTTATGTCACTGCAAAGTTGGCAGCTTCCGATCATCCGGAAAAAGTGTACGACTCAGAGTCAATGCTCAAAGTCGCGCAGGAAATCTTGCATACCACAGAGAAGCCCGATTCCAGTGAAAGTACCGCATACACTCCCCATATGGCTGCGGCAATCGCACCAATGTCGAAGCTGCCCATAGTCACGGCATATTGGCTGTGGCTGCTCGCTTCCACCGCCAGCGCAGCAACGGCGATGGTCCTGATATTGAAGAGAGAGCGAAGGTTAGACAATTGGTCAACAACAGTAATTACGCTTGCCATACTCGGCTCCATCAACTCAATGACAGTTCTGCTCGCCGGTCAAACGACCTGGTACATGTTCCTCTTTTTCTGCATCACATACTTCGGGCTTAGCCGAAAGAACGACATTGCTACAGGAGTAGGCTTCGCATTAGCAACGATCAAACCGCAGTACAGCTTCCTCTACTTCGCCGGTCTGGTTGCGGAAAAACGTTGGCGGGCGCTGCTCATCTTCAGCGTGCTGGTTGCGCTGATGCTCACGTATGCCGGTTTTATTCTGGGCTGGGAAAACATCATCAATTATCCGAAAATCATCAACCAGAACAGCACAAATGACGCAACCTGGTTTCCGCACAAAATGTGCAATGTCAGGGCGCTGTTGTGTTACCTGATGCCCGATCAAATTGCGTATAAAATCGGCTTTGCCATCACACTTTTGTCGGCTCCATTCGTTTACAAACTCTGGCGCGGCATTGGAGAAAACGCAGAAAAACGCCGATGGATTTTCGCAATCACAATGCTGCTTGCATTGACACTAGGTCCGCACGTCAACTGTTACGACTGCATGCTCGTTGGCGTACCGGCAATTCTTACCCTGCCCTCCGGCAGTCTTATCGACATGTGGCAGCTAGAATCGAAGCCATACCGCTGGTGGTGCTTCTTACTGGTAGCATATGCGGTGCTAGGCTGGGTGCTGGGTTCTAACAACTACGTTTTCATCCCGCTCGATGTCGCGCTCATTGTCTCAGGCTTGATGCATCTGCGCACGCTGGACAAAGGCGAAGCTTCGTAACAGTTTCCAACTCCGGCCGCCCGCGCGCATGCACGCAGCGAGCCAGATTAACGAGCCACGCATGGCGTAGTCCCTACAGATAACCTATTCTTCGCGGACAGGCTGAGCAGTGTCAGAGCCTTTTGTTATCGACATGGCACTGATAAAGATCGACGAGAACATGATGCTCAAGCCGATGATAATCATAGTTCCGCCCAGTGAAGCCCATTCCGGACGAGGAACAGGCAAGTAGCCGGATTTGATCCACTTGTAAGTGATGATGGCGAATGTGACTACACCGGCAAGCGTCAAGGAGGCGCCCAGCAGCAAACCGCTTTCCAGATGGAAGACGCTGTAAAACTTCGAGAGAAACTTTTGGTTAGGATCGAATCTGCGACTCCAGGAGTATGTCTTTGCGTGCAAACCAAGCATCAGGGTCTGCACACCGACGACACTAAGGACGGTGCCAACCACACTGCTTACCTGTCCAAGATAACGCCCCTCGTGCCTGATTAAGCCGAAAAGAACGATCGCGTGAATAATCATTCCGGCAATAAAGAGCGCCACTCCGGGAATCATGAATACTTTGTTGGGGCAGTAGAGAATCATCATTCTCAAGCTGCGCCAGCCGTCTCTGAAAGTATTTAATTTCGACTCCCCGATCCGCGGCGCCAAATGAATCGGAATCTCGCAATACTTCAACCCTGCCAGATGCGCATTGATGGCCAGTTCAAGGTTGAATTCCATCCCCGGGCTAACCGGGCGTATTTTGTCGAAAGCTTCGCGAGTAAAGGCTCTGTAACCGCAATACACGTCTGTGTATGGCGTTCCAAACAGCGCGTTAAGCCCGAGTGTGAGAAGCGGATTGCCTACATAACGGTGCAGCCAAGTTATGTTCGAGCCGCCATGGTCAAGGTAGCGACTGCCAGTCACGAAGTCATATCCTTCGTTTAGCTTCGCGAGAAACTGAGGGATAAGAGCAAACTCGTAAGTATCATCCGCATCGGCCATGATGAAATAGCGACCTCTGGCGGCGCTGAATCCTTTCTGATAAGCACTGCCGTAACCGCGCTTAGGTTGGTGGACGACACGTACGCCCTTGCTTTCGGCAATCTCGACAGACCGGTCAGTAGAACCATTATCGGAAATAACAATCTCACCGTCTATGTTGTGCTCAGCGAATGCTTTGTGAATTTTGTCGATGCATATTCCCAGAGCCCCTTCTTCGTTCAAGCACGGCAAAACCACGGACAAGGTAGGCTGATGCCCGCCGTCCAGGTCTAACTTCGAAGATGAAGAGGGTTCCGTCATCCTTTGCCAGTGGGTATTTACAACCCTTCGCCAGTAACCGTCTCAAGCAATAATATCAGCTAAAATACACATTTAATAATCGAAATGATTACCCTGACGGCGTTTGTCCAATAAAGATCATGGCGCCTCTCACTAGAGTCGATAATGTCATCAAACGCAGCAACCAAGGATTCATTTCAGTACCAGGGGCGCCTGGTCCGCCTGATCGAGCGGGTTTCCGACAACATGCGGCGCAAAATGTTCGACCGGTTCATGCAGGAAATGAATCCCAGCGCGGCGACCACTATCATTGATGTAGGCGTTACAGACGATCAGAGACTCGACTCAAACTTTTTCGAAAAGCTGTATCCGCACAAATCCCAGCTGACAGCGGTTGGCATGGAAGACGCCAGCTTCCTGGAGACGGAATATCCGGGCATGAAATTCGTTCATGCGGACGGTTTGCGACTGCCTTTCGAGGACAAGTCTTTCGATATTGCTTGCAGCTTCGCCGTGATTGAGCACGTCGGCAGTAATGCAAATCAAAGAGCATTTTTACAGGAGCTATGCAGGGTGGGCAAGCGCGTTTGCGTAACCATGCCTAACCGCTGGTATCCAATCGAGTTTCACACGCTGGTGCCGTTATTGCACTGGTTGCCTCCCCATCAGTTTCGCAGCATTCTGCGCCTGTTAGGCAAACCATTCTTCTCGCACGAAGAGAACCTCAATTTACTTGGTGAGAAAGACCTTTTGGCACTGCTGGAGCCGGGAACAAAGTGCCGTATCATTCCATTTCACTTCCTGAGTTTGGGCGTGTCGAACTACATGCTCATTATCGATTAACACACGCCGCTAACAGTGCTATGGCTTGGTGGCAACCAACTGAATATTTGATGTGGCAAAACCGACTTTCGCCCTGACGATATCAAATCCGGTGGCAAGAGAAAGCAGCACGACATTCTGGAATGGATTGAAAAACTCCTTCAACCATGCGCTTTTGGTACGCTCCGCAATCATATGCTGAAAGGAAAAAATCCAGAAAGTATGCGCCGGAAGGAAGTTGAACTCTTTGACTTTCAGGTGACTCTCCAATGCCATACGCGTTAGCGTCTCCTTTGAGAACAAATTCCAATGACGAGGAAAGTGATATCCACCCCAGTAACTCTGCCGAAAAATCGCAACATCAAGGCTCTTCGTGTTAGGCGTTTCTACAATGAGAACACCTCCTGGTGCCAGAAGTTGCCCAAGCTGTTTCACCACCACAGATGGGTCCTCAACGTGCTCCAGAACTTGCAAAATCACAATCAGGTCAAAACTCCCTTTTGGAAGTTTTTCAAAAACATCTTCAATCCGACCATAGTAGCCGCGATAACCTTCTTGATTCAAACCGGCGATCGCTTCTTCACTCATCTCTACGCCGAACAAATTCTCTTTCGGCACCCCTAACTTGTGCAACATTTTCAAGTAGCGTCCATTACCGCAACCAACGTCCAAAAAGCGCACAGTCTTTGGGTTTGAAACGTGCGACAACCAGCTGTGAATCTTGCGGGTGTCAAGAAAATCCTTCGCTTTCAGCGCCAGCGCATTGATCGAAGAATCATAGTTATAGGCGTAGTAATTCGGCGGATAGATGGTGGACAGCTCATCCTTGACCGGGCGAGGATTCAAATACACATTGCTGCAACTGGTGCACTCCACCATGTTGAACTCGTCATCAGACGTGTGATACTCGTAATCCTTGCCTTTTGCAAATGGTCGCCAATCATCAGAATGGCAGACTCCACAATGCACCGCTTCCATTTTCAGCGGTCTTTTCGTCATTGACTGCGTCCTTTCGTGTTGTGCCAGTTGCAGATTCTTTCGAACTCGACTTTTTGAAATTTGACTCTTTCAAATTCGCGCTTTCGTTTTCCCCCAGAGGCAAAGCACCAGTCAGACGAATTAGAAAAGCCACATAGCTGTTGCGCACGGTAATCTCGCGTCGTGACTTGATTGCAGCATGCGCCATAGGGCGATTGTAGTACGGCAATTTCGGCCAGAGATGATGCTCCGCATGATAGTTCATGTTGTGAGGGGAGAAAACCGTCGCCTCAATAAAGGACGGCACATAGGTGACAAGTCGCATGTCATCAGCCTTATCGTCCGGCATCATCGGCACGGCATGATCGCAGAACGCCCTAATTTCATCGGCGCAGAAAACACACACGTAAATCGGAGCGATCCACAAGACCAGATAAGACCACCAGGGCAGCCCAAGGAGGAACATCGAGCCGATCAAAACCGGCTGCCAAACAAAAACAGGCAGCCTCTGTTTGATGTATTGCGTCAGCAAAAGAGACACAGGGACACCGCTTGAATTCGGGCTCTGCAGTTGGTCATCAGCACCCAGCTCGGTATTCTTCGGAACCGAGGCCTCCACGGATGCCCTTGAAACAGTCGCTTCAGCAGCTCCTTTTGCGCCCGCACCGGCGTCGCCGGTTGGCGCAGAGACTTTGGCAGCCTCTCTTGCTTGCAGCATCTTGCCGAATGGAGTGACCTTCAAAACGGTCTTCCAAAAGGTCTTGGCGCCGATTAGAAAGAGAAAGAAATCCAACCGCGAATTCTTATTGCTCAGTGTATGCAAGTAACGGTCCGGGTCGATGGAGGACCCAAGCAGCTTGTGGTGCTCGAGGTGATTGCGCTTGCCGTCGTCGAATCCCATCAGCATCGGTCCATAAATCAGCCATCTGGCGATGCCGTCATTCATTTTGCGATCTTGGAGAAACGAGCCGTGCAGCGCGTCATGACCAAGTATGAAAAGCGCGTACTGGCAAAAACCTATAGCAAAGAAAGCCAGCACAAACGTATACCAGCTCTGGCAAAGCGACACAGCAGCCAAGGCCAAGACGATCCCCAGCCAATCGACGATCAAGTCGCGATACGCGCGCTTCGAGTCGATTTTCAACCACTGCTGTAGCTGTTGTTTATCGACCGACTTGCGAAGATCGTCCTGGATAGCAAAAAGAGACATCGTGGAGCCTGGTAAGCTTAATAATCTAGTAAATGTATTCCCTGCCTACCCTTATTTTAACACCGGAGGGCGCGACAGGGCGGCGGCGGGTATAGTCTCCTCAGGCGCGGTTTTGCGGAGCCGCATGGGCGTCATCGGCAAGCGGACAAATCAGTGCTATGACCACAGAATCAAAGGCAAAAACGGATAAACCGGTCAACAAATCCGGCTCTACAGCGACTCGCAAGTGGGTCGAAACAACCATGGGGGTCCTGCTTGTGAGCAGGGGCTCCGTGCAATTTGCCGACGACCACGACCATTGGCGCAAAGGCATATGCAGGTTGCTGGAAATTGACGAGGCGAAAGCCAGAGAATTCATTGAGAACACAGCCAACGCAGCAGAAAAGCACTTTGGCAGAAATCTCTGCAATTTGCCGGACGAAGAGAAAGTCACTTGTCTTTTGGAAGCCGTAAACAGCACCTTCTACAAAGGAAAACGCGAATCGGCTGATGCCGGGTTGAATATCGATTTTTCCGGCGTAACCGGCCCGGAAGGCGAAACAGCGGACAAGATTTTCGCCCACTCTATCAGCGGCAACCATGCCTACATGGTAATTGGCAGCGAGATTGATGAATTTGCCTGGCTTGTTGATGCAAAAACAAAACAACCCGTCACCGCCGACAGTATCACCTACGATGAGCAGTACTACGCCCCAAGAGGCAACGAACACTGCGGAATGAAAGAGTATACACAACAAAGGGAATGGCGCCTGGAGAAGGCTCGACGCATTATCGACCAAGTGGTAAATCATGCCGGCGGGCGCACGCAAGAGTGGATGAAAGATCCGGCAAGTGTCAGCATGCTGGATATCGGCTCAGGCTTAGGCTATTTTCGTCAAGCGGCGCAGGCTCTAGGCTTTCAACACTACGGCATTGATTTGTCCGAGGATATTATCAAACATTGCAAGGAGACATTCGGGTTCGAAACATGGCAAGGGCGCGTTGAAGAATTGCGCACTCACGCATCAGGCAAAAAGTTTCAGCTGATCACGATGTTTGACGTGATCGAGCACCTCGAAAAACCGCGCGCTGTCGTCACGATGCTCAAAGAGTTTCTCTCAGAAGACGGTATCCTTGTAATTCGCACGCCCAATTTGACAGCTCAAGAGGCTGAGATCCTGGGCGACTACTACTATTCGTTCAAGCTAGATCACGTGCGCTATTTCTCGGCAAATTCGCTCAGCGAAATGATGCACGGATTGAAGATGAAGTCGGTTTACAAAGAAACCTCTTCGCACTTATTCAAAGGAATTTTTGGTGCGGATTACCTGTATAAACTTGGACAAGCAAGGCGTGGCGCGGATATCCTAGCTCTCTATGAACATGCTTAGGAGCTGAAATGTCCGAAATCGCCCACGAAAAAAATGTCTCCTGCATTCTTCTTACTCTCAATGAAGAGAGCGCGATTTCGAAAGTGGTCGGCGACATCAGGCGAGCGCTGCCGGAATGCGAGATTGTCGTTGTTGACAGCAGTACAGACCGGACTGCAGAAATTGCTGAAAAACTTGGCTGCAAAGTCATTCGCCAATTGCCTCCCAAAGGTTACGGCTGGGCGATGGACGCGGGATTCAAAAATGCAAGCGGAGAATACATTGTCACACTGGATTGCGACGACACCTATCCAACTGAAGTGCTGCCGGAATTAGTTAGGCGCCTGGATGCAGGGGCGGACCTGGTCAGCTGCTCTCGCATGGAAAAACGTCCACAAGCGATGAAGTTTTCACACTATTTGGCGAATAGAACTTTTGCTATCGCTGCATGCTTCGTTTGCGGTGCCCGAACAACTGACGTGCATACAGGCATGCGCGCCTATCGCAAGTCGATGTTAGAGGCTTTGCCGATTGAACCAGAGGGCATGGCGCTGCCCGTGGAACTACAGATTGCTCCACAACGGCTGGGCTTCAACTGCCAGGAATTCTTTATCGAATATCGTCCACGAATCGGCGACAGCAAAATCGTTCCGGTCGAGGGAACGATCTGGACATTCCGGCGCATCTGGCGCTGGCGAAAGTTTTTCAATCCGCGTCACGCCCAATCGACGCTGGTGAGCATGTCGCTTCTGTTTCCTCTGGCTCTTTTGCTTCCAAACCAGCCAGCCTTTTCTCAAACAAAACCAGAAATAAAGCAATCGAAGAAAGTGGCGGTCCAGTCACCAGCTCTGTACGGGGGTGGACTGCTTATGAGAGTAAAAATGTTGAACACTGAAGGGCCGGCTGCGCTCGAACTAGACACCCTGAAGGCAGACAAAATAACTGTTCCGGCAAGTCAATTTGAAATTCCGAGAGGTTTCAAAGAGGCGGTTTCGGCAAAGGAGATCATGCTAGGAAGCGGCGCCGACGGGCTTAAAGACTTCCTTCCATGACCTTCGACTTGCTTGCGCAGGTTTACACCTAGTGCACCACAAACTAGATGAATGCTAGGAAATGGCTCGTGATTAGCAAGCGTTAATATGATCTTCCAATACTTCTAAAGTAATATGTAGGCTTCAGCAAGGGCGTTGAGTATGGAGTTCACCGGCTTTCCTCGCCACCAACTCAGAGCAATGGGGCGTTCAAAAGGACGCTTTTCTTCGCGTCAGCCTCAAAATCTTAGTAATTCAGCATCGCATTCAGGCTCCAGAGCCTCTGTTACAAAGCCTGGAGGCATGGGCCATGTCGGTAAAAGAGTCCGTCTTGCACAAGCTCCGGAGTGCACGGAGCCAAGTGTTTTGCTCGAGTATCTGTCGGCAGCAGCAAACGATCTGGGCCGCGAAGTAATAGAGCCGGAAAGACTCCCGACCTTCGCGACCAATACCATGCCTGTTGTGATTGTTCCGCCGCAGCGCCCGCAAACTGTCGCTGACGAATGGTCGACCAACTTTTCTCCTCAACCGAAGACACAAGCGCCGGTTCAAAACCGCAATTTCGGACTGGCCGAAAGTGCGTTGCAGGGGCTCGCCGATTTGTTGACGCTTGAAGCAGGCTCGATCCCTGAGAAAGCCTCTAACAGTTGTGCAGTGCAAGAGTTCGTTCAATGTGCGCGTCCGCCTGTGGACTTAGTGCCCACGCACTCTTCCAGCTACGAGTTGCTAAATTCGTGGCTCAACACTGGGCGTTCAGAATATGCCACCACCGGTGATGACGAAGACGACATGATCGCTTACTCGCTGGACGAAATCCAGACAGTGGCGCTCTACGCAAATGAGAGCGAAGACGAGTCTGCCGGCAGACTGAGTACAAACGATTCACCGTTGGCTATAGCAACACAACGCCTTTTGGGCAACCTGACCTCGGCGGTTCAACACGCTGAAACAGCTGAGCAACTGCTAGCCTCGGCGCACACGAATGTTTATCCACCTGAAACCGCACCGGTGAAAACTGAAACGGTTCCACAACCAGCCACCCAGCCGCAAGAAACAAAATACTTGGCTGACACTCGTCCAGCGCTTTCACGTAGCACGAGTGAAGAAACTCCGACACTTCAAATGCTGCCTGCCGGCAGACGATTGGAGACTCTGGAAAACGGCGCGAAAATCATCAAAGACTCGCTCGGCAGAGTTATCGAAGTGCGGTCGCCTCTGGGACCAGTCCTGCGTACACGCTACGACGAGCAAGGTCATTTGCGATTCTTCGTGCGCACCGACACCGCTGGAAACATTCAATCTTACGGAGAATCCGATAAGCAAGGCGTTGTCGTTCACGACCCGGAAGGACGCGTGCGCGCCGCGGGTGAATCGATGGCAATCGACCGCGTCGGCAGACTTTCCATCGTCAGAAAAGATGGCCAATTCTGGAGCATCGACCTGGCTCGCGGACTGCACGTCGAACGCAGACAGATGGTCGATGAAGATGGGCAGTGGAAAGCAATTACTGCCGTATTTGCATACGACGGATTCCGAATGGTGACGAGATTCCAGAGCATGGACGGCCGCGAGTTCGACGAAGAATCCGGCTGCTTCCGTCCGACCATCGGAGCAGTGATAAGAGAAGAAATCAGACTTTACGGCAGAGACGGCTCTTGCGTGCAATTCGATTCTGAAGACGCAATAGAAGAATTGAGACCATCTCGCGTCTGGCCGCCGGCCAGCCGTGCCGTCGATAAGAAGTATCGCAACCGCTGGCAAGCAGGAACAGCCTGGCAAGCCGTTCGCGAGTATCTCGAATTGCTTAAGTCAGGGAGTGGCTAGTTAGATGACCGAAAAAATCAAGTTCGGCACGGATGGTTGGAGAGCAATCATCGCGGACCAATTCACGTTCGAAAATGTCGAGCGAGTTGCCTATGCGGTCGGAATATATATCAAGAAAGAGTACGGGCTCAATGACGAGAAGTCAGCCAAAAGCAAACCGATATTGATCGGATACGACACTCGTTTTCTCGCTGACAAGTTTGCAGAACGAGCTGGACAGATTCTTGTGAGCATGGGGCTTTCAGTGCGCATCACGCAGCGCGATGTGCCCACACCATGTATTGCTTTTGCCGCGCAAAACGAGCCGACCTGCGGCGCGCTTCAACTCACCGCCAGCCACAACCCGCCTGAATATTGCGGCATCAAGTATATCCCGCACTTTGGTGGTCCGGCGACAAATGCAACGACCAATGAGATCGCAAAACATCTGGACGACCTCCCAAAAGATTATGAATTCTCGCGCGCCAAACTTGAAAGTTTTGATCCGAGACCTGCTTACCTCGACGCTCTCAGGCGTTTCGTAGATCTAAAAAAACTGGGCACAGCCAAAATTCGCGTTGGCTATGACGCTCTGTTCAGCACGAGTCGTGAGTACCTGGACGCTCTCGTTGAAGAAGCGAAACTTCCGATTTCAGTGCTGCATGCCTATCGCGATCCGCTCTTCGGCGGCGGCATGCCTGAGCCCAAACCGGAGTTTCTTAAGGAACTCATCGCCCTTGTGAAACAAGAAAAACTGGATGTCGGACTCGCCACCGACGGTGATGCCGATCGTTTTGCAGTCATAGATGAAAACGGTTCTTACTTCTCAGCGAACCAGTTGTTATGCCTGCTCACGAGGCACTTAGTCAAAAACCGCGGAATCAAAGGTGCCATCGTTCGCACTGTCGGCACCACTCATTTGCTTGACAAAATGGCGAAACTCTACGGACTTGAAGTGATAGAAACGCCGGTCGGATTTAAGTATATTGGCGAACAAATGCGCCTCAAGGATGTGCTCATCGGTGGCGAAGAGTCGGGCGGAGTTTCCGTAAAGGGGCACATTCCAGAGAAGGACGGTATTCTCGCTAACTTACTCGTCCTGGAAATGATGGAGTTCGAAAAGAAACCGCTGTCGAAAATCTGGCAAGATTTGGTCGCCGAAGTGGGCTCGGACTTCGTCGCAAAGCGGGCAGACATGCACCTCACAGCGTCCACACAGAAAGCGGTGATGGAGCATTTGACGCAGACTCCTCCGGCTTCAATAGCCGGAGAAAAAGTGGCGAAAGTTGGGCGCTCCGACGGTTTGAAGCTTTACTTGGACGACTCCACCTTTGTTCTGATTCGCCCCTCTGGCACGGAACCAATTCTGCGAGTGAGCTACGAAGCCCCTGATGCCGACCGAATTGAGAAGGTCATGGCTGACTTCAAAAAGCAAGCAGACAGCATTCTGAAGAATTTGAACGCCCCTGCAAAAACAGGCGCAGCCAGCCACTAGCCAATTCTCAACAGTTTTAGGCACGGCTCAAAGAAATTACTTGTCTGCATACTTGGTTCGTAAATCGTCTTCGTGGTAGCCCGTTGCTGCCGCCCTATCCAAATCTCTCTTTCCCTGCTCTGTTTTCCCCAGCGCTTGAAGTGCTTTGCCTCTGAAGTGAAAAGCATCGGCGAGACTTGAATCGAAGCGAATTGCGGCGTTGAAATACTCGACGGCCTTTTCATACTGACGCAGCCGATATGCCACCTCCCCCAAGCCTTCCCAAGCAACTCCAAACCGAGGAGATAGCTTAACGGCGGTAGAATAGTCTCTCGTGGCTTCGTTGATCTTGTTCATGCGGAGGTACATTGTGCCCCGATTCGCGTAACCTATGGCTGTCGGAGACATGGCTATGGCTGCGTCAGCATCTGCAATGGCATTTTTGTGGTCATTCATTCGTGCGTAAGTGTTCGCTCTGCTGGTAAGCAACCTGAATTTCTCGCTCGGATTAGCGTTCATCGCTGATGTGAAGTCAGATATTGCAGCTTTGTAGTCGCCCAATACCTGGCGAACCGTAGCCCTTTGAGCTAGCGCCATCCAGTCATTCGGATTCTTTTGCAACTGCTTGTCCAGCATCGGCAACATCATCAAACATTGCTCTTTCGTCGGCTCTTGCGCTAAGGCAGAAAGTTCGACGGTACTAGCAATGAACGCCAAAACTATTGAGCAAATCGCAACTTTAATACGCATCTGGAGAGCCTCGCATCCACGGTGATGAGTTCGATTTAAGAACCGGCTCTAAATTACATACCCTTTCAAGCCCTTGACTGAGCTGCTAAACTTTTCAACCAGGAGCTATAAACCGTGTCTGAGAAAGTTTTGCCAGAACATAAGAAGCGCCAGAAGATGATCCGCGAGGTCCTCATCGGAATGATCACGCTGCTGGCTATCTACCAGGCAGGCAGATCGATATACGGCAGCGTCGAGCGCCAAATGTTCTTGCACCAGCAAGAGATTGCCCTCAAACAAGGCGAATCGCAGGCTCAAGAGGTCAACAAAGAACTTCGGGAAGGATTATCCAGCTACCGCTCTTCTGACGGCATCGAGCGCCTGGCACGCGAGCGTCTAAACCTCGCTGGTCCCGATGAAATGATCGTCCGCATCGGCAAGTAAATTTTCAAATTCCAGACCAAAGCCATAACAGGGTTTTCACCAGTGACAGCTCTAGCATATTGAGCTAGGTTAGTTTCAGGCGATTCGCCCACAGCTTCTGAATTACTATCTTCGTTCTTCCCGCAAAAGTGGAGGGAATCATGTTCCTTTCGAATCCGAAATCAGATGCGGAACTCCTTAGCAAGATCAAGATTGCGACGCCCTGCACAGCGGATTGGGACAAAATGACAGGAGACGAGCGCACGCGCTTTTGCGGTCAATGCAAACTGAATGTCTACAACATTTCTGAGATGTCGACCGGCGAGGCCGCATCGCTCATTCGAAAGAATGAAGGGCGTGTTTGCGTGCGACTCTTTCGCCGTCAGGATGGAACAATCATCACAGATAATTGTCCAGTCGGTCTAAGAAAGCTACGCGAACGCATACGAAAAGTCGCAGCAGCTGTCGGAATTCAATTGGCACTGACTGCGTTTTTGAGTTCGCAAGCTCACGCGTGCGACACATTGGGTGAACCAGTCAACACTACAAAGTACGAAATGAGTGTTGGCGGCGTCCAGTCGATAAGCGTAAAGCAGAACTTCATGGACCAATACGGCTTTCTCATCAATGCCGCCGGAGTTCTTTCTTCTGTCGGAATTTTGGTGCTCACACTTCTGAAGAAAACACGACCTTCGACAATCGGTCTGATGCTGCTCTCAATCTGGGGCTTTACGGGATTTTTGATCGGTGTTCTGAACGCCCACTACAACTGGGGTTTCATCCCACCGCTTTAACATGTTCAAACAAAAGAAAGAAGACTACTCGATCATTCAAAGCATCAAAATTGCTGAACCGTGCAATGTTGATTGGAATTCAATGACGGGCGACGAGCGCAAACGCTTCTGTGGACAGTGCAAGTTGAACGTTTACAACGTTGAAAAGCTTGCGCAGTCTGACGTAGTGTCTTTGATTCAAGAAAATGAAGGCAATGTCTGCATGCAGCTTTACCGCAGACAAGATGGCACTATCTTGACTGAAAATTGCCCCGTCGGCCTTCGCAAACTTCGTGACAAAGCCAGAAAACTCATAAAAACAGCAGCAGCTGTTTTTACATGGCTAGCTTTAACGAATGGTGCGGACGCTCAAAATGAGAAGGGAATGGACCACTTTTACACCCGCGGTCGGGTAAAAGTTGCAGGTCAAGTCAAACCGTTATGTTCAAGTAAGTCCAATTCTCACCCGGATGTACTGGTGAATTCATCAAAACCAGCGCACATCACCAAAAAGGTATTCACTTCGAACTTTGTTCCTGAAGAGCCGAGCTGGATTCCTAAGCGACCATACTTCCCGCTCTGGGTTGAACTTTGCCAGTGGCTAACGCCCATCCTTGCGAGCATTGCGACCATAGGTGGCCTTGTTACTTTGAACCTAATGAAGCGCGCTAGGCCAACTACGATCGGCCTGCTGCTGCTGACGATCTGGCTGTTTGCGGGCGTCATGATGGGATATCTTTGGTCCCCGGCATTGAAAGTTATTCCGTTTCAGTAGGAGTAACAACTCTCTTCAATTTCGGATTTCCAATATATAGCCATAACCTACTGTCGTCTTGATCGCGCATTCTTCCGCGTCATCAGCAATTTTCTTGCGCAGAGTTTTTATCGAAGTCCTGATGGTGTCCTCAGACGTGTCATTGTCGGATTCCCAGATGTTTTCTATGAGCTGTCTCGAAGTGAAATATTGATTCGGGTGACGCATCAAATATTCCAAAATCGCGAATTCCTTAGGGCGCAAATGAATGTCTTTGCCGGACTTAGTCAGTCTGCGCTGCTTTTGCTGCAACAGCAAGTCACCGGCAACATAAGATTCAGAATGATAAACAGCGGGGCGGCGCAAACAAGCTCTCAGCCGCGCACTCAACTCTCTCGGGTGAAACGGCTTCGTCATGTAATCATCGGCGCCTTCATTGAGTCCATCCGTCTTGTTGTCGATGGAATCTCTCCCTGTTAGGAAAACGATGGGTGTCGTAACGCCTTTGCTGCGAAAGTTCTTGCACAGAGCTAGACCGCTCGTGTCAGGCAGCTCCCAATCAAGGAGAATAAGATCAAACTGAAATGAATTGACCAATTGCATCGCATCGGCACCGTCATGGGCAACTTCCACGACGTAATCTTCCAGAAGCAGAAATTCACGGATTTGCTCAGCTAAACGAACATCGTCGTCGACGAGAAGAATCTTTGGCATAGTAATTTTTCTACGAAGGGGCGGGTCGTAATGAATACAGTTTCGCCCCGAACTCCTGAAAAAGTCCTGAACTGTAGCGCCAGCGGAACAAAGATTAAACCCGATAGTTTGTTCCGAATGAATTGAACTCTTGACACGATTCTTCCGTCTCAAATAATGTAGGTACTGGAGGATCAGCAATGGCTAACGATTCAAAACTAATCGAAATGCTGAGAAGTGAGATGCGCAGCGGATTCTCCATGCTTGGAGAAAAGCTCGACGGAACTAACGCTAGACTCGACGATACGATCTCTAGGCTCGACGATACGGTCTCTAGGCTCGACGATACGGTCTCTAGACTCGACGATACGGTCTCTAGGCTCGACGAGACTAATATCAAGGTAGATTCACTATCCCGAAGCGTTGAAAAGTCCGCAAAAGAGGTCTCGTTAAAACTAAACGGCATAACCTCTTTCCTTCTACGCAGCGAAGAAGCACATGCGGCCTTAGAGAATCGCATAGCTCGGATTGAACGAAGAGTAAATAAGTTAGAGAAGAAAGACGAATCAGCGTAGTGTTGCGTCTTCATTTGAGTCCGGAATTGAATTAGCTTCAATCACTAAAGCGAAATTTCACTAGCGCATAAATGGCCGCGAAGCCGTCTTTCCATGTGATTTTTTTGCCTTCAGCGTAGTCTCTGCCGAAGTACGATATTGGAAGCTCGATGAGACGCACCTTCTGTTTCAAAACCTTGGCGGTGATCTCCGGCTCGAAATCAAAACGATTCGAGCGAATCTGTATGTTCTTGATGTACTCAGCTTTGAAGACTTTGTAGCAAGTCTCCATGTCGGTAAGCGTGCAGTCGTACAAAACATTCGTCAAAAAGCTCAGAAACTTATTGCCCAACAAATGCGAGATTTTGAAGGCGCGAGTGGGCTTTCCACCTGAAAGTCTTGACCCGTACACAACATCAGCATGATCTTCCAAAATTGGCTTGAGCAGCTCGTTGTATTCTCGCGGATCGTACTCCAGGTCCGCGTCTTGTATCAGAATAATATCGCCAGTAGCGTTTTGCAGCGCGGTTCTTAACGCCGCACCTTTGCCCTGGTTCTTGTTATGAAAATAGATTTTGGCATTATATTCACGCGCATCAAGCGTCGAAAGAATGTCGCGCGTGCCATCGGTTGAACCATCATCGACAATTACTAGCTCTTTCTCTAACCCCTGCGATTCTGCCTTTATTACCTTATCCAAGACCTGAACAAGCGTGCTCAGTTCGTTGTAGACAGGTATGAGAATCGAGAGCTTTTTCACAGCTAAAAACTTTTCCTGGTCACCAGTGCTTACGGTCGCAAAGTGGTTTGCGTTTGCGCCGCCAAAACCCAATCAGCTTAGCATCCCGGCTGTTTTTTCTTCCTCTTGCCAGCTCTTCATGAAGCAAACAGTCGCGTACTAGGAAAAACTACAGACCCGCCGATCATGCAAGTACAGACACCAATTGACAACGGGCTGGTGAGTAGACCTGGCAAGTGATCTCGGAGTTTTACTCCGAAAAATTTGAAATTTTTCGGAGTAAAACTGGTCTCCCATTTTCTTGGATAACCGCCCCACCGCGACCGTCCGGCAGGCGTTTCTGCGCTAAGCTCTGAAATACAAGATTGGCAGCGCGGAAAGCAATTGACAACCAACGACGACAATTCAGCTAAGGCGAAGCGAACAGCGTTGATTGAAAACATCATCGCGACTCTTTTTGCTGTGATTGGAGTCGGCGCACTGTGCACACTTGTTTATCTATCGCTACCCGCGTTTGGCGGCATTAGCGATTTGCCTGAGTATTACGCGCCGGCGAAATTGATTTTGGAAGGACATGGACCGGACGGCTACACGCTTGGAGGGCTTGAAGAAGCGCAGCACCGCCTTTATCCATCAATGGGGCAGCGCATCGTTCCGCTTTTCGTTCCGCCGCAGGGTCTGGCATTGCTCACGCCTATCGCATTTGTACCGCCAGACGTTATGCGCTACGTATGGAAATTTTTGCTTGCCGGCTGTCTAGCCGCAGCAGTCTTTCTTCTGAAAAAGACCTTCAAACTCAACTACAAACAAACATGCTATTTGCTCGCTGCAATCGGGCTTTCAGATGCTGCTTACAATTCACTGCGCATAGACCAACTCGCCCCGCTCCTTTTACTTTCATACATCGGCGCAATCTATTGCCTCGAGAAAAAGCAAGACATCTCAGCAGGTCTTTTTCTTGCACTGTTTGTATTAAAACCGCAACAACTCTTGCCGTTTCTCGCATACTTAGCCGGCGCCAAACGCTTCAAGTCTTTGATCGTCTGCGCGATAGTCTTTTCAGCGCTCAGCATAGTTGCCTTCATTCAAATGGGACCAACCGGCATACAAAATTACATGTCGCTAGTCAGTGCGCCAAGCAGTGTCCCGTACATGCAGCCGGAGCTAAACCCAACGGTGCGCGGTCAGTTGCTGAGGCTTTTCCCTGACGCAGCACCGATTATTTTCACTGTTACTTCAGCACTCTATTTGATCACGATTGCGCTCGGGGTGTTCGTCGGCTGGAAATTCCGCAACAGGAAAAACGCACTCAGGCTGGGAGCGCTCGGCTTCATTCCTCTGGCGCTCGTAGCTTCCATGCACTGTCACACGTATGATTTGTTGCTGCTTGTTCCAACCATCATTATGATTTTCAATGATTCACTGATTCCATTCAGCCAGATATGGAAGTTGGCAGTTATGCTCGGCACGATTGTTTTTGTGCTGCCGGTATCAATTGAAATCCAGCACAATTATCTGCTCAAGGGCGGCCAGTTAAACCCGTGGTTTTTCCTGCTTGTATTACTTGCTTCAGCCCTCTTTATTCAAGTTTGGAAGAAAGCCCCATCTGTCGATGCCGAGGGCAATTAAATCGTCCGGACAGGAGCCGCCACGATTGCGGCAGGGATTAATGAATCAGCCGAACAATTCCGTTGGTTCCATCGACTTCTACCATCGTCCCGTCTTGCCATAACTTGGTGGCGTCTTTAACTCCAGTGACGCATGGCAAGCCATACTCCCGGGCGACAAGTGCGCCGTGTTGCAACATACCGCCTACTTCTAAAATCACAGCAGACGCGTTCACGAAAAGCGGGGTCCAACCTGGGTCTGTGGCGCGAGCCACGAGAATATCGCCTCGCTCCAATGGCTTTTCATCAGGGGAATGCAGCACTTTGATAGGACCGGTCACGATACCGGAGGATACTGCAGTGCCGCAAATTTCGCCTTCCTTAGCTTCGATCGGCGGAGGATTGATGATCTTGCCGCGCGAATCCATAACCAGTGGCAAATTTGCTACTGCATTCAACTGATTGATCACGACTTTGTTTTCGGCAGCCAATTCGCGCAGGTCCAAACTCTTATCGGTTTGAGCGTGTGCAATTTGTTCTATCTTCAAGTCAAAAATCTGCTGAATGCTATCAATTCGACCAGCTTCAAAAAATTCTTTGCCATACCGCAAGACGCGCTGCCTGAGCGTATCGATACAGAAGATCATCATGTATTTCGGCATCTCGCGATAACCAGCCAATGTTTCGTACACGCGATAAAGCGACGAAAAATCTTTCATTGTCAGCCAGCCTTTGCCGTGCAGCTCCTCGCAGAGTTTTTCAAACGCCCGATGACGAGTCACCTGACCGCGATCGAAGCGCTCCTGCGGATTGTCCTCAGCAGATGTGGACTTGCGCAAAGTCGCAACTTGAGCCAGTAATGTTCCCGGTTCGTCGCGAAATCGCGGCGCAGCGATGTCCAATTCCGTAGGACCACGATGCCCGTAGAGGTCCATGAATTCAGCCCAGGCGGCAAGGAACGGCTTGGGCAGCTGGCGCGCTTCCAGCAGCTCCTCGATTTTGGAAACATCCAGATCTTCAGGCAGCAGCTGTGACATGTGATAGAGCGAAAGCCCCATCTCGACGGTCGGATTATTAGGTACTGCGCGCTCTATATCTTTGAATTCACTCTCGTATTTCCCTTCGCCTGCAATTGCCTTCATGCGCTCAAGAGCAATTCTGGAAGTCACAAATGCGGGCATCACTGCGCTGAACACAGCTTTTCTCAGGCGCTCGAAGAGAGCCTCGGCAAGTTCATCAAACGGCAAATCCTCTTCCAGAAAGTGTCGTACTTCGCGTTTAAACTCTTTCACTTCCTGAACCACATGCCGCTGCGCATGCTCCGGCAATAAGCGCGCTTCAAGCACGTGCAGACCGATGGACGGCAGCTGGAAGAAGAGATGCAGCGGGATATGTTTTATTCCTTTGTTGTGCGAACGATACTCTTCTTCGTTCACCGACGACAAAATCTTGGCTGCGGTCGGGTCCATATTGTTGAAAAACTTCGCAGTCTTCTCTTTTCCAGCGAATTCAAAAATGTTCGACACATTGCAATAGATGCGACCATCGGACATGTAGCTGAATGCATCATCCACATTTTTGGTCAAATCTTTGCCAAAAAGCTTCGTCGTTATCAATGACGCGGCCCCGCGCAAGAAAGACGTGCCTAACACAGAGATTGGCTTGAAAAGCCCCTGCACACAGATAGTGACATCTAGGTAAAGACGCTTCTGGGCGCCAGGCTCTGTAATCAGTTCTTTCGACAGCGGAATATAAGTGGTAATCGGACGCGCTTGCAGAAGAAACATTTCGTCAGCCGAGAAAGCCCACTCAATGTCCATTGGGCGCCCGTAACTTTCTTCCACCTTCACGATCAGTTTGGTCAGGTCAATGATTTGTCCGTCACTGAGCGAGAACTCTCCCTTGCGATCATCTGTTCGCTCCTCTGTCCCCCCGTCCGGCAAAAGCCAAATCGACGTTTCTTTTCCGCCAAGCTGCTTCTGCGCGATTTGCTCTTTGTTCTTATCAACAATAAAAGTGTCAGGTGTGGAGATTCCTGCAACGACTGTTTCTCCTAATCCCCAGTTGGCATTGATGACCGCCTCGTCGTAAGAATTACTGATCGGGTTGACGGAAAAACCAACGCCCGCCACATCCGAGGCAATCTGAGTCTGCACGGCTACAGCGATTTTCGGATTACGGAAATCAAAATTGTGCTGTTTTTTGTAAACAGCCACACGCTGATCGAGGCAGGAAGCAAAAGCGCGCTTCACTGCTTCTTCAATGCCGTCCTGCGTGACACCGAGAATGGTTTCATACCCACCCGCAAAAGAGGAGCCCTCCAAATCTTCCTCGGGCGAGGAAGAACGCACTGCGAACAAACCGCCCGTGTGGTTGAACTTTTTGAGAGCGGCAGCGACAGCTTCTTTCTGCTCTTTGGAGAAACTCAGTTTCATCGCTTCTGATTTGAGAGCATCGCACGATGAGCGTAGCTTAGAGTTTACATCGGCTTCGAGAAAGGCATTCCAAGCACTGCTCTTCTTGATGGTTTCAAACCAGTCGCTGAAAAATTCCACTGGCAAAACGAATCCAGGCGGAACGGGTAAATTCAGCTCAATCATGCGAATCAGCGAGTGAGCCTTGCCGCCGACGCTCGCCAGCGCCACTTTCGCCGGCGGGCTGTCTTTCATGAAATAGTGAATAGTCGTGTCGACAGGAGCAACGGCAGAGTTTATGTCCATACTCACCTATGACTGGCTTGTGCTATTCGGCGTGACTGCAGTCACGCCATTCATGTTCAGGACTGTATATCTTACGCGTTCTGCCACAGGAGATCTCTAGTCATGAGGAGAAACAGCAAAATGAACGAAGAACGTGGACAAAACAACGAGAAACTACGCGAGCTGGAAGAAGAAGAAGAAGAAGAAGAAGACCCCGCCGCTATTTCTTCGTATAGAAACGCGCCAAAAACTTGAGCCCGTCAAGCATGGCGCCTGCCGGATCGGACGCGACAGAACGGCGACCAGCTCGGAATCCGGCAGTCACACCTTCTTGATAAACCTCTTCCATGTGAGTCTGCAATTCCTGATCGACTCGCTGCCGGTAATAAGGTTTTTCGACAAGATCATCAAACGCCGCCAATAAATCGACAATCACTCTGGCGTCTGCAGCATGCCCAGGGGACCGACCTGCACCATCGTGTCTAAACTTGTGCAGTGTGCGTTCGTAGAGTTCGAGCGTTCTTGTCCCAACGGACCGAGGACTACACATGGTCAGCACACTTTCCTTTCCCGCGGCAGCGATTCTGCTGCGCAGGTTAGAATCCGAGCACAGGGCAATGACCGCAGCGGCAAGATTCTCCGCATTCTCCGATTGACAAAGCAAACCTGTCACCCCGTGCTCCACGTACTCAGGAATGCCGCCGACATCGCTGGCGACAATAGGCACACCAAACGACATGGCTTCGAGACAAGCGTATGGAGAACTGTCATAGCGCGAAGGGAAAATGGCGATATCAGCTTCAGTAACGCGTGAGGAAAGCTGGTCATGAGGAATCAATCCCGCAAAGGTCACGCGCTCTGAGCAGCCCAACTCATTTGCGCGAATGCGAAGTTGCTCGCGAAAACTCATTTCAAAGCCAGGTGACAATCCGTCCTGCCCGAACAATGTGAGACTGGCATCTGGAAAACGCTTCAAGACAGCAGGGAGCATCTCGATGAGCAAATCACAGCCCTTAAGTCTTTCAACTCTTCCGACAAAAGCCAGTCGAGGAAACTGAGATTCGGCAAGAGACGGTTTCACTTCCTCGCCCGGGGCAAGAGGATTCTTGATGATTTCAAAACGATCGATTGGAATTCCGGTATGTGCACTGATTATCCCTGCAAGATTGGAACTAGGGGCAGTCAGAGCATCAGCACGTTGAAGAAAAGCAATTTCCAGAGCAGAAACAAGATGAGTGTCGACTGGAAATCGCTTTTCGTCTCCATTCAGTGCCATCGATTGAAATGCCGGACACAGGCAACGAACAATCATCGGGTAGTTTTGCGAATGCAACAACATGCCGAAAAAACCATGTTCGTGACATTCCAGTACGTCAGGCTCGAAAGCTTCCAGCAAAGCCGACGCGTGTCGCTGCACATGCACGGCGCGACTCATGTACCAAGCAGTGAAAGGAACAAAGCCGAGAGTTTGAAGGTTCACATACTGAGATTCATCGAAATGAATTCGTTCTACGCGAACGCCGTCAACTGTTTCACTCCGCTCTTCACCCTGCGTGAGAGTTACGACCAGTACGTCATGTCCAAGTGACGCCAAAGCGCGCGACAGTTCCAGATAGAACGTCGCTGTGCCACCGTTAGCCCCATCCGGTGGAAAAGCCGAGCACGCCAGAGCAATTTTCATTGCCAAACTCTAGCATGTTTTTTTCTCAGTCCGAAGCTTTCAGCGACTCCGATTCCAGTTCAAAACTTCCTTTCGTCACCACAGGTTTTCTCAGTTTCAATCCGGAAATCACTTCTGCTTAATCCGCCGATTCACTGCCCACAACGACCTTTCGCTGCCAAGGTATGACGAGGGGTGTGTAGCCCGGCGGAGTCGGACCGCAACGAGGAACTCTGGTACCGACCATAACGAGCCCCTCGTCGAATGCCGCCCCTCAGCAGTTTTGCTATTTGCTTCCATCAGCTCCCAGATATACAGACGAGAAACTCGCTCAAAGAGTTGAAAATTCCATCCTAAACCTCTTCCTTTCGATTCAGACCGGCGCCGAAGAGTTTCAATAAAGCTGGAATCACGACCAAAGTGAGCGCGGTGGATGTGACCATGCCGCCAAGAATTACTATCGCGAGCGGTTGTTCCAATTCGCGCCCAGCGCCCCCTAGAACGGCGATTGGAAGCACACCCAGTGAAGCAGCCAGAGCGGTCATCAAAACGGGGCTGAGGCGGTCGAGAGCGCTGTGTCGCACGACATCCTCGAGGGTTCCGCCCTCCTCGCTCAATTGATTGAAGTGCGCGACGAGCATTATTCCGTTTCGCGTGGATATTCCAAATAGCGTCATAAAACCGACCATCGAGCCCACGCTAAGAACCGCGCCGGAGAAAAGCACCGCCCAAATCCCGCCGACAAGCGCGAGCGGCAAATTCGCCATAATGATAATGGCTGCTTTTGGCGACTTGAAAGCAAGCGACAGAAGCAAGAACATGCCGACCAGTGCGGCGGCGAGCAAGACACCCAACTGCCGCGAAGCCTCTTCCTGTGCCTCGAACTGTCCACCATAAACGATGTAATAGCCGGTCGGCAATTGCACGTCTTGCGCGATTCGCTTCTTCGCTTCGCTGATGAGGCTGCCGAGGTCGCGACCGGATACATTGGCTTGGACAACGACGCGCCGGGAAATGTTCTCGTGGCTGATTGTGTTAGGGCTCTGCCCTTCTGTTACCGTGGCGAGCGCTCCCAGTGGCACCTTCACGTCCGAAGGAGTATCGACCAGGGTCGATTTGATGACGCTTAGATTATTGCGAAACTCAGGTTTGAGCCAAACATACATGTCGAATGCTTTCTGCCCTTCGAGCACTTGCGAAACGGTCACACCGCGAAAAGCCGCTTCAATCGAGTCGGATAAATCCTTCACTCTGACGCCGTAACGCGCCGCGGCTTCACGATTGACCTTGATGGAAATTTGCGGGACATCGACAATTTGCTCAACGTGCACATCAACAGCACCACGAATTTCTTTCATGACCTTCTCTACCTTGAGTGCATATTCGTGCAAAACATCAAGGTCAGGACCAAATAGTTTCACAGCAATGGCAGCATTCACGCCGGAGAGCGCGTGGTCCATGCGATGCTGGAGGTAAGAGCCGCTGTCAGCGACAAGACCGGGCACATGAGAAAACTCATGCCTGATGTGATTTAGCAATTTCTGCTTATCAGGCGTATCCGGCTTCAATCGAATGTCGAACTCGCTGACATTGCTTGCACCATAGTCTTCACCGCCCTCCGCACGCCCGGCCCGCTGACTGGCAGCCATGATTTCGTGCTTGGCGATGAAGTGCGAGGTCAACTCCGCCCCCATTTGTGTTGTCGTTTCGAGGCTGGTGCCCGGCATAAATGTGGTCACGACGATCAAATTGTTCTCGTCGAAAGGCGGCAGAAATTCTGTCCCAAGAACAAACAGGTTCGCAATTGAGAAAGCGAAAAGCAGCAACGCCCCTGCGAGGATGGAACGGGGGCGTCGAACGGAGAAATTCAGAACAGGCATGTACAAGTTCTTCAAAAACTTGACGACACGCCCGTCGCCCTCCTCGCCTCCTTTCGTGTTCTTCAGCAAAATACTGCACATTGCCGGCGTGACTGTAAGCGCAACACCGAGCGACGCGACAAGCGAAACAAGATAAGCATAGGCAAGCGGCGTAAAAATCTTGCCTTCCAGTCCCTTAAGAGACAACACCGGCAAGAACATCAAAGCAACAATCATGGTGGCATACACAACAGCACCACGCACTTCAGCAGACGCTTCGAACATCACGGTCAACGCCGGCTTGGGTTGCGCCAACGTACCGTTTTCTCTGAGGCGCCTGTAAATGTTCTCCACATCGATAATCGCATCGTCAACGACTTCACCGATGGCAATAGCCAGTCCGCCCAGTGTCATCGTGTTAATCGTATATCCGTGCAGTTTCAACGCGATAATCGCCGCCAGCAAAGAAAGCGGAATTGCTGTAAGCGAAATGATTGCGGTCCGCCAGTTTTGCAAGAACGCGAACAAAATGATAATCACCAAAACTCCGCCGAGAATAACAGCCTCTGAGACATTCTTGACGGCGATTTCGATAAAATCAGCCTGGCGAAAAGTCGTGATGACTTGAACATCTTTGGGAAATGTTTGGCGCAACTCGCCGAGAGCCTTCTCCAGCGAACGCGTTGTCTCGAGAGTGTTGGCTTCAGGCTGTTTGAAAACTGTGAGCACGACACCGGGATGACCATCTACAATCGCATCGCCTATTTTGAACTGCGCGCCTAATTTCACATCAGCGACATTACCAAGTAAAACCGGCTGATTGCCGCGTTCGACAATGACAGTTTCCGCAATCTCGGCAGGGGACGAAACACGCCCAAGCCCGCGCACCAGCTCTTCCTTTTCGTTCGAGCGAACGATACCGCCCGCGGTGTTGAGGTTGCTTCCGCGTGCAGCCGCTACAACCTGCGCAAGCGTCACATCATACTGTTTCAGTTTCTCCGGATCGACAAGTACCTGATACTGCTTCACGTCCCCGCCGATAACCACCACGTTCGACACGCCTGGAACAGCCATGAGACGCATTCGCAGAGTCCAATCGGCAATGGTTCGCAAATCCATTGCCGATGTTTCGCCAGTGGAATACAAACCGATTTTCAGAATATCTCCGGCAGCAGTAGTCATCGGAGCCAACACAGGCTCATTCACATTCTCAGGCAGCTGCCCTCGTGCCGACTGCAGTTTTTCAGAAACCAACTGCCTGGCTACAAGTACGTTGGTTGAGTCTTGAAAAATGATGGTGATCACCGACAATCCTATTGTCGAGACTGAACGCACTACTTTTACGTTCGCCGTGCCATTGAGATTGGCTTCCAGCGGGCGCGTCACAAGACTTTCAACTTCCTCCGGCGCGAAGCCGGGAGCTTCGGTAAGAACCACTACACGAATGGGAGCGAAGTCGGGAAAGACATCGACAGGCATGGTCTCAGTCGCATACAAACCGCCAATCAACCAAACTACGGCAAGGATTGCTACGATCCAGCGATTGTTGATCGACCATTGGATAAAACGATTGATCATTTGCGCAGCCCGATCATTGCTTCGACTCTGACTGCGATTGGGATTCGCTTGGGGTATCAAGAGTGCCTGTGGGCGAGGCTGGTGCACCGACCACATTGGGTGAAGCCTGCATGCGCTTGCCAATGTAACTCCAGATTGCCAACACGATAAAAGCAGCCGCTACGCCGAGAGCGAAGAAGATCGCCAGCTGGGCCTTAGTATTGACCTTTGGTGCGGCATCGGCGCCATGTGCGGCATGATCCGGGTTATCGGCATCGTCGTCATGACCTTCTCCAGGTCTTAGTGCGGACTCTGCCTTCAGTTGCTGCGCCCCTCTGAGGACAACCTGGTCGCTAAGGGTAATACCGCTTAAAACCTCAATCTCTCCTGCAACTTCAAGACCGGTTTTTACTTCCACAGGTTTGAAAGAATTGTCCGATTTTGTATAGACGAAACGTTTGCCATCATCCTTTACCACTGCCGAGGCTGGCAAGATCAGGGTTTGCTTGTCCTTTGAGCCAACTACGATCTGAGCCTGGACAAACATTCCCGGGCGCAATATGCCTTCAGGGTTCTCCGTCACAATCCGCACATGGAGAGTCTTTGTCGCATCATCGACAACAGTTCCGACTGACGAAATCTTTCCGCGCAAAGTCTGTTGAGAAGGGGTCGTAATCACTACTTCCTGACCTTGCTTTACGTTCGGAATTTGTTCTTGAAAAATGTCCACCATCACCCAGATTGGGTTCAAATTAACAATGCTAAAAACATTCTTCGCCGGGTCGACGCGCTCACCGAGGGTGATGTCGCGCTGGGTAATAGCACCACTGACAGGAGCAACGATAGGCAAGTCCGCGGTCACATGATTTGTCTGCAAGCTCTTCTCGATTTCAGGCTTTCCGATACCCATGATTTCGAGCTGATCTTCAGCGGATTCAATAGTCATCTTCAATTGACTCTGCAGCAGTGCGACTTCCTGTTTCAAGCGCTGCTGCAAGGTCGCCAACTTCACTTGCGCCGATTCGTATGCGTTCTTCGCTTCTTGCAATGATTTACGGGCACTGATACCCTCTTTGAACAGCTCTGACTCTCTGTCATAACTCGTTTTCGCCAGTTGCACTTCATTGGTCTGCAGTGTTATGTCGCTGCCAATCTCAGTTTTAGATCGCGTTATTTCGCCTTGAATGCGAGTTCGATCGTTGAGAAGTTGCGTCAGAGTCGTTGCCACTTCAATACTGTGAACGAGCGCCAACACTTGCCCCTTCTTGACCGCATCACCCTGTTTTGCATAAACGCTCTGCACTACTCCCGACACCGGAGGATTCACATCAAATGACTGTGTCTCCGCTGCTTGAACTTCTCCGGTGGCGGAAAGAGTATCCTTCAAGAAGGAAAATCTAGGCGGACCAACTTGCAAACCAAGCGCACGTTGTCCTTGCTCATTGGCTGTCACTGTCTGCGGCTTGTCTTTATCGCCCCCGGCAAACGCCTCATTCTCACCTTCGTGTGCATAAACGGAAAAGGGAAGCGTCACACAAATAAATGCTGCCGCTATCAAAACACCAAGGGCATAAATAATTGACAAACCTCTCCAGTTTGCCAGTGTCGATGAGAGATTTCCGTAACTTTGCAAGAGGATCCTTTTCAATTGATTCGAGGTTGCCTTAAGCGGATCGCTGTTTTACAAGGGGTAGATCAACTTCCAATCTGCTACCAAATTGAAGTCAAATCAGTGTTCAACCACCCCTTTTCATTTACCGAAGTGACAACCGTTTTCATAGTCCCAGTGTCACTTTCCGCTCTTCACCATAATACCTAATTAGCCAAAAAAGAAAGCTTATGCGAAACTAGGTTGTGCTAATCTCAAATAGGAACCAAAACCACTTCCAGTTCATTTCCAAATCAAATTTAGGAGATTGAGCCATCAAAATTGGTGAACTACTGGCGACAGCCGAAGTGATGAGCAAAGATGACCTGGCAGAGCAGCTAGGCTATGCACAGTCGCTTGGTATGCCCGTTGGTCAGGTGCTTGTTGCTTCGGGTTTTCTAACCAAGCAAGAGATGCTTGCCGCCATTCAAGCGCAATCACTTTTGCTCAGCGGCAAGATCACTCAGGACGCTGCAATAAAGATTATTAGAGACATTGTTGACGAAGGTTCCAGCTTGCAGGCGGCGCTGGCCACTGCCGGTGTTGGTCCGGAAGTAACACAAAGTCAAGACAGGCTCGGCGAATTGCTCGTAGCATCGGAGTTGCTTTCAGAAGAGAATCTCGCCGAAGCTCTTATTGCCAGCGCCGAACTGTCCAGCCCGCTCGGACATTCCCTGGTCAAAATGCAGATTATCAGACCCGATCTCGTCGTCGCTGCTCTCACCGTACAAAAACAACTGCGGCAGAGAGAAATCAGTTACGAAGAAGCACTCGGGCGTCTTAAATCCGCAATGAAATTCCGCCAGTTCTATCCAGCCGACTAGTCAAAGTCGACACCATACATAGACCGTAAAAAAATACGCCAAATGGGTGTGTTTTTAGCACACCCATTTGCCCGTCTCTCTCGCAAAACCATTTCCGCACCTGGATTTAGCTCGTCTTAGCTCGCCGATGATAAGCTAGCGCTCTTTCGAATTAACGCTGACTGCGAATTCTATCCATGTAGTTGCGCTGCATACGTGATGTAAAAGGACTCGCCACTCCAATTGCATTACCACTGATTCCACGCCCATGATCGTGATCATCGCCACTGCTGACCAGCCCTGTGATGCGTCCCTCTCCGTTGAACACAGGCCCGCCGGAATTACCTCCGGTGATGTTCGTTCGCATCAGGTGTTGAGGCGCATCATTACGGGGATCACCAGGTTGACCCAAGTCCCGGCGAATACCGCTCACTTGAGCTGGAGAAATGTAAGGGGTGTTCGTTCTATCAGGGAAACCCGCAGCAAAGCCCCTGTGTGGAGCAGCATAACCATCAGCAGCTTGCGCAGGATAGCAAACGTTGTCTGTGTTCAAACCAGTCCGCACAGCCAAAATCGCCTGATCGTTTCTCCTGTTGAAAATCCTTGTCTCCGCAGGATATGCGCGCCCGTCCGGCATCACGACGGAGCGACTGGTGGGCGCCTCGGGTGCGACTCCAAAGCGATGGGGATGAGTAACATGAGCCGCTGTTGCGACGATACACATATCGTTGTGCGAACCAATTACGACACCTGTTCCACCTCCGCGATCACTAGGGGAGCCAACATGTATTTGCACAGTAGAGCGACTCACATCGCGCCAGATGTTTCCAAAGTCGAGCGTTCCGGTCTGTTGCGAAAGCTGCTCGCTGGTGCGAAAGTCACATCCAGCGGTGGGCACCCCCCTCGTCAGCGTATTGAATTGATTTTGATCAGGCTGACTTCTGCACTGTTCGCCGGAAAGATCTGTTGTCGGTCTACTGTTATACACCTCCTGCGCCATCCTCGAGGAAGCCTCTGCTTGCGCGGCTTCGGAACGGCGGGGTCTATCATTAGCAACGTTGGTGTTGTCGGCCATAGTAAGCTCCAATTGAAAATCGAACGCGCAAGGCAACCATGCAAGCGAATATTAGTTCGTCGCAGAGAAAAACCTTTACTGATGCGCGATTCAGGGGAAGATCAGCGAGTGAAGTGATTAAGGGATGAGTGAAGTTCTTTAGAAAGGACAGAACCATCTCGGTTCAGCCGTGCCTTCACCATAATCCACCAATCTGACACGAATGAGACATTACCGAGGATCAGGAGCTTGCACGATCACCGAAGCCTTATCCTCATAGATTGTTGCCCAGCCTTTCTCCTCGCGCAACTTCTTGCCGATTGGCGCTTCCGGTCGAACAAAAACCCACGCTATTTGATATTTCTTCAGCAGCTCTTCCCAGCCATCCTTGGTCGCATAAATTGTTTGGTAGTCGTCCACCAACTGAGCTCCATACATGTCAAAACGCGTATCAATAAACAGCTTGGGCGGCTCCTTCAACTGCCAAATCATGACGTCGCCAAACTGAGGATCGTTAAAAACACGCCCCTTTGGTGGTTTATCACCGATAAATTTCACACCGTCAAAAGGCGCCTGCATGACTTTACTTGACTGCGGCAAGACAGGCGCAGTCACGCGTAGAGTAACGAAATATACCCCCAAGCAGGCGAACACGGCTATTGTGACAAACCACATAAAGCCGCGCGGATCATATGAATTTTGCAGCTTTCGATCGACCTGCTCCCAGAACGACAGATGTTCCTTCTCGGCTTCTTTGCTCTGTTTCCGCAACAGAGCAAGCATGTAACCACCTTCAGCGAACAGATGAATGGCGGCAAACGGAATCAAACGACGACAGCAAAAACCCGCAATAATCCAGCTAAAAACAGCTATAGCAGCAAAAACCACCTGACCTCTCGGGGTGTTTACCACAGACGAATCGATCTTCTTTATCAATGCACGCACCGTAATCACGCCGGTTACGACCAGCAGAATTATGAATGGATAGAACGTCCACTCGAGAAAATCCTTTCCTGATATGGGTCTGAGCTCGATAATGTGCTTGTTGAGCGGCGTGAAAAACAAAGTAGGCAGATACTGCCAGAGCCCTGCGCCATAGGGATTTACGAATGTTCCTAGCAGTCCGGCAACAAAGGAAAGAATAATAGTGAGGTTGATAGGCTTGATTTTCTTCTCCGCAACGAAATCAGAGATCGTCGTCACGAGAGTGAAGACAAACAGATAGAGCAACCCGAGTACAAAGGCACTGTGCAAATTGCACCATAGCGCCATTACGGCACCAAATATGGTGACGGCAACCCAGTCGACTTTCTCCAGGTTCCTATTTCTGAGAAAGAAATGCGTCAGACTGATGTAAGTGCCAAGCAATAGATAGCTGAAAATCTCGGGTCTGCATAAGAAGTGGAAAAATGCGGTTATCAAAGTGAGAATCGTTCCACCGATTGCAAAACAACCAGGCATGCCAATCTTTCTCGCAAGCGCAAGAGGAATTGACACAAAGGAAGCAGTGAGAACAATTGCTGCTAGCAGGAGAAGACCTGTCAAATCAAGCGCTTTGTATGACAGGGCAAAGAAAACTTCGGTCAACCACTGATAGAGAATGAATCTCCGGTCCGGAAACAGCTCCATCGTATATGAGTAAGGATCTGATTGCGGCAGGGCACCGCTTTCGACAATTTTCATGCCGAGAGCCAACAACCAACATGTGTCAGGATCGTGGAGGCTGGCTCCAGCAATAAATATCGCGGCAACGACCGCGACGAGGAAAAGAACTATCAAAAGAACACGCGCAGTAGAATCAGCTACAAAGCTCTGTTTCATTCCAACCCGATCAGTTCAATCCTGTCGATCAGTTTAACCGGTCGATCAGCTTTGCTTTATTCCCACTCGATAGTCGCGGGCGGCTTCGACGTAATGTCATAAACAACCCTATTGATACCAGGCACTTCATTGACGATGCGCGACGAAATTGTCGCCAGAAGGTCGTACGGCAGACGCGCCCAGTCTGCAGTCATGCCGTCTTCGCTGGTGACCGCACGAATAACAATCTGGTTTTGATAAGTCCGCTGATCGCCCATCACTCCCACGGAGAGAGTCGGCAACAGAACACCGAACACTTGCCATATCTGACGGTACATGCCGTGAGCTTTGATCTCCTCACGAATAATCCAATCGGCTTCACGAAGTGTTTTCAGTCTCTCTTTGGTGACTTCACCAAGTACGCGAATTGCAAGTCCGGGGCCCGGGAATGGGTGCCGCACTCGAATGCCTTCAGGCACGTCCAGCTCCGCCGCGACGCGCCTGACTTCATCCTTGAAAAGTTTTGCAAAAGGTTCAACAAGCTTGAATTGGAGGTCCTTCGGCAAACCTCCCACATTGTGGTGCGACTTGATTTTCACGGCGACGCGCTCACCGGTTTTCGGATCAATTTGCGTGCCGGAGGATTCAATCACATCCGGATAGAGTGTGCCTTGCGCCAGGAAATCAAATTTTCCAAGTTTCTTCGACTCTTCTTCAAATACTCTGATAAATTCCGCGCCAATCTTCTTCCGTTTCTCTTCTGGATCAGTGACGCCTTCGAGTTTTCCGATAAATCTGTCGCGAGCTTTAATAAAGTGCACGTGAATTTTGAACTCGTTCTCAAAAGCATCAACCAACCACTCAGGCTCGTTCTTGCGCATGAAACCTTGATCGATAAACATGCACACTAGTTGATCGCCAATCGCTTTATGCAGCAAGAATGCAAGGGTGGAGCTGTCTACGCCACCGGAGAGAGCGAGCAAAACACGCTTGTCGCCGACCTTCTCTCTTACCTCGGCAATGGCATGATCGATGAATGCCTTCATCGTCCAACTTTGGGTGCACCGACAAATGCGCGTCACGAAATTTTCAATTACCTGTTGGCCACCGCGCGTGTGCACCACTTCCGGGTGGAACTGCACACCGTAATAATTTCTCTCTTCATCAGCAATCGCCGCTACCGGTGTAGCGAGCGTTCTGGCGACAACTGCAAATCCTGTGGGAAGCACAGTTACGCTGTCGCCGTGGCTCATCCAGCTTTCCATCTCCGGATCCAGCCCATCGAAAAGGTTGCCGTGGTGAGCGATTGTCAGCATGGCGCGTCCATACTCTTTGACCTCCGACGGCTCGACAACACCGCCCAGGTCGCGCGCCATTAGCTGCATGCCATAGCAAACGCCGAGCACTGGAATACCAAGCTTCCACACATTCTCATCCAGCTGAGGAGCATGAGCTTCATAGCAACTGCTTGGTCCGCCGCTCAAAATAATGCCCTTCGGATTCAACCGCTTGAGTTCTTCAGCCGAGGTGCTGTACGGCAGAAGCTCAGAATAGGTATTGACCTCTCTGACCCGCCGGGCAATTAGCTGGGAAAACTGCGACCCGAAATCAAGAATTGCAATGCCGTCTGTGAGTGCGTTGTCGGCTAGATGACTGAGAGCACCATGCGATGTTTGAGTTCCGGTCACTTTGAAGTCTCCTTAAAAGGCTGGCTATATTATGCCGCCTTTTCGCCCTACAGCCCTTAATACGGGGCTTTCTTGTTGCACTCGTATCGAAACTTTATCGGACACCTGAAAACTGAAACATCCGCAGGCTGACGATTCGGCCAGCCCCAGTTTAGGAAATATAGCCTGCAACTGCTTCTTCAAAGTTGAAGGGGCGATGCCATGCATCGCCCGGGCGGCACATGGCGTCGCTCCTACAGGTTTCTCGATACAACAACTGCGGAGGCTGAATACTTACACAGCAGGCTATTAATCAGACTGATCATCAGGGTATAAAAGAATTGACTGAATCTGTTTTCGCCCCACCAGCCCGCCCAGCCGGCCCATGTTTGCTTACGACCCTACCGAATCGACACCCAATTTTCGGCAGATAGCCGCAGAGATATACTGCGGTGGCCAGCCAAATGACGAAGGCTTCAAAATCCTCAAAGAAAAGGGGATCAAGACCATCATCAATCTGCGCGAGGAGCCCGGGCAGATTGCACGCGAGAAAGAACTTGTCGAGCAGCTCGGAATGAAGTTCTTGAGCGTACCAATGACTCCTTTTCAGGAGCCCAGCGAAGCATCAATCAAACAGTTTCTCGAAGTTGCCCTGCACGCCGATAGCCATCCGATTTTTGTTCATTGCCTGCATGGACAAGATCGAACCGGAGCTATGGTTTGCATATATCGCATGGAAGCCCACGGGCACACGTTTGACCTTGCCTACGAAGAAATGGTGGCCGGCGGTTTTCACAAAGAGTTTTTGAACCTGCGTCGCGCCGTCTTGCGCTTCGCCAGCCGCAAGGGGCTGGTTATCTCGAAGAGCGAGTTGGGATAATCTGGTTTTGGTTGGATGTCCTTTCCTTGCCATCGTGAGCTGTTTGCCCCTGCGCATTAGACATCTCCTGATAGATCCAGCTGTAGGTTTTCTCCAACCCATCACGCAATCGAATGCTCGGCTCCCATCCTAAATGGCGGCGAATGAGAGAATTATCGCTGTTTCTGCCTGCCACTCCCAATGGTGCCGAGGGCTGATAGCGCCGTTCTAACTTCGTTCCAGCAATCGCTTCAACCAGGTCAACCAACTCATTGATCGTAACCGCCTCGCTGCTTCCCACGTTGAGCGGCTCGGCAACATCGCTCTTCATGAGCAGTTCGATACCCTTAATGCAATCGTCGATATAAGTGAAGCTGCGAGTTTGATTGCCATCGCCCCAGATGTCCAAATATTCTCGACCAGAAAATTTCGCCTCTATGACTTTCCTGCAAATGGCGGCCGGCGCCTTTTCTCGTCCGCCGTCATAAGCTCCATAAGGGCCATAGACATTGTGAAAGCGTCCCACTCTCGTTGCAATTCCAAAGTCCTCGCTGAAATGCCTGCACATTCTCTCGCCAAAGAGTTTCTCCCAACCATAGCCATCTTCAGGCATGGCCGGGTATGCGTCTTCTTCACACAGCGCCGTGCCTTTTGTGTTGTCCTGCTTCGATGCTGCATAGACACAGGCGGAAGAGGCAAAAAAATACTTGCTAACTCTGTGGTCCTTAGCGGCCATCAGAAGATGCGTATTGATGAGAACATTGAGCATGCACTCGGCTTTGTTGTTCTCGATAAATCCGATGCCGCCCATATCGCATGCCAAGTTGTATACTGCGCTTGCCTGGCTCAGTACTTCGTGGCATGATTCGCGCAAACGCAGGTCTGCTTGCACATTATCGGCTTCGTCGCTCAGCTGATACCAGTCGCTCAACGGCTTGATATCAATAGCACGGACACGCTCGCCAAGGGCGATCAAGCTTTTGACTAAGTATCCACCGATAAATCCACCGGCGCCACAAACAACGAGCACGACACCTCCAAGCGAGCGCTCATCAATAATCTGTATTTAACCATGTCCATTAGCCAGTTTCGAGACAAAAACCTGTTGACAATAATGAATCGGGTAGGATAGTCGCCATGTCATCGACGCGAAAGCTGGAAATTCTCTATTACACACCGTATTTTCGAGAAACAATTTGCGAGGCAATCGGTTTTGCTCCGAAATTAGCGGAGGATTTGTGTGTTATCACGCAGGACCACGACCGGCTCAAAGACGCTGACGCAGTTGTCTTTCACATTCCAAACTTCAAAGAGTTTCCGCAAGAAAAACGACCAGGTCAGCTTTGGGTGGCCATGTCGATGGAGTCGGATGTGAATTATCCGCTTCAAGTGGATCCGGAATTCATGCGTAATTTCGATATTACGATGAATTACCGCCTCAGTTCAGACGTGCCGATGCTCTACTTCCATCCACACCAGATAGCTCAATTGGCGAGTGCGCCCAAACCAAAAACCAGATCGGCACCGGCCGTCTATTTTGCCTCCAACAACCTGGCAAGAAACAATCGCTACGAGCTGGTCGGCGAGCTGATGAAGCACATGCCCGTCGACTCTTACGGCAAGTCGCAAAACAACTGCAACCTGGAAAGCCTGGACACAGGACGCCAGTCCAAACTGGATACGATTGGCAGCTATCTGTTTTACTTTGCCTTCGAGAATTCCTCAAGCATCGACTATGTGAGCGAGAAAATGTATGACGGCTTGATCGCCGGCACAGTTCCTGTCTATCTTGGTGCCCCGAACATCGATCAGTATCTGCCCGGCGAGAATTGCATCATCAAAGCAGAAGACTTTCCGACGGCTGCGGATCTGGCCAAACATCTGCTGGCGCTTGCTCAAGACAAAGACGCATATGAAAGCTATCTGTCCTGGAAAAAGCTTCCTCTCAAGAAGAATTTTCTCGATCTGATCAAGATAGAAGAAACTCCTCCGATTCGAAGACTGTGCGCCAAAATAAGCGAGCATCCACGCTTCAAAGGTACTAGCGAAATGGTGGGCACGGCCGTCGAAAGTATCGCTCCCATAAATGAGCGGCAATTTCACGCATTCGAAAACGTGGACAGCTGCCCACTGTGCAACTCTCTTTCGTTCAAGTTTTGTTTGAAACCTGATATCTGGCGCTGTCACCAATGCCGGGTCATGTTTCGCAATCCCAGACCCACTCAGCAGGAAATTATTCGATCATATGAAACCGGTTTGACATATGCGCAGTGGCAGAAGGAAACGAACATCCGTGAAATTCTATGGAGAGAGCGGGTGGGTATAGTTTCACGACACATGAGCAGTGGAAAGCTACTGGACATAGGAACAGGCGACGGTTTCTTCCTCAGCCTGCTCGGCACCAGATACGATATCAGCTCCACCGAGATCAGCACAGCCGGTGCATTGTATGCCAACCAGAGAGGGTTCAGCCCTCGCATCGGGGACTTTTTGGAGCTCGACTATACCGATGAGTCATTCGATGTAATCACCCTCTGGCACGTTCTGGAGCACGTTTTGCAACCGGGCAGACTGCTGAGAAAAATCCACAAAGTGCTTAAGACAAATGGAATTCTGGCATTGGCAGTACCAAACGAGCAACACAGTTTGATTTTCAACGCCTGGCAAGAAATGCCACTGGAAAAATTAGAGTACGGACAGGAGATTCACGTTACACATTTCTTGCCGGGAGTACTTAAGAATTACCTGAAGAAGAATGGTTTCGACTTACTTGAGTTCGGAGTTGATGACTTTCATGTAGAACGACCTTTTAGCACCAAACTTCTCTTCCATGCGAGCAAGTGCCTCAACAGCTATGTAGGTTGGCACTGTGACAAGGCGATGTACCTTGTCGCGCGCAAGCATCCTTGACGACCATGGTCGCCATTGCTCTCCAAACCAGAGACAAATCGATGAGAGCTTGGCAGCCTTCCGTTTTGCAGAGGTACCGTGCGGTTCCCTGGTTACTTGTAGAATACCGGACCAGCGCTCAGGTCTGTCTGCTACCATTCTTGCTGCTTGCAAAAACCGCAAAAGGGGGCCCTCATGAGCAGATTATTCGAGCGGGTCAAAGTCCGCGACGTAGAGATGCGCAATCGCACGGTGGTTTCGCCGATGTGTATGTACTCGGCAGTGGATGGCAAACTTACCGATTTCCACCTTGCTCATCTCGGGCGTTTCGCAATGGGCGGAGCTGGACTGATTTTCGTCGAAGCAACAGGCGTTTCCGAGGAAGGACGAATCACTCATGGCGATTCAGGCTTGTGGAACGACGAGCAAATGGAGCCGCTCAAGCGCATAGTCGCGCTTTTGAAATCGATGGGCGCCACGCCGGGCATTCAACTTGCTCATGCCGGCAGAAAAGCAAGCTGCCACCGACCATGGGAAGGCGATGGACCGATTCTTGCATCTGATAAGAAACCCGGCGAAGATCCGTGGCAAACATACTCTTCAAGCGCCATTCCCTGGGCTGACGGTTGGCATACGCCGAAAGCGATGGACGAAAAGGACATGGAAAAAGTGCGCAACGATTTTCTCGCTGCTGCAAAACGTGCTCTGGCATGTGGTTTTGAAGTCGTAGAGATGCACAATGCACACGGCTATCTATTGCAATCATATCTCTCACCAATTGCCAATCAAAGGAATGATCAGTATGGCGGATCGTTGGAAAATCGCATGAGATTCCCGCTTTCGGTGGCAAAGGTTTTGCGCGATTTTTGGCCGAAGGAAAAGCCAATGTTTGTTCGCATCTCTTCAGTAGACGGAATCGAGGGTGGATTCACAATTGAGGAAGCAGTGACGTATGCGAAGGAGTTGAAAAAACTCGGAGTCGACGTTATCGATTGCTCCTCGGGCGGTCAGCCCGGCAAGATGAACCTGCGCTCTGCTTTGGGCTATCAGGTGCCTTTTTCGCGAGAAATTAAACATGGCGCAGACATCAAAACCATGGCGGTCGGATTTATTATCGACGCACATCAAGCAAACAAAATTGTTGAGGAAGAGAGCGCCGATTTCATAGCTCTTGCACGTGAGGCTTTGAACGATCCGCAGTGGTTCTTCCATGCAGAGCAAGAACTCGGTCAAGCGCCGGAAGGAAATCCTTACGAAGAGTGGCCAGTGCAATCTGCTTTCTGGCTGGAAAAGCGGAAGAAAACGCTGGATCGCCTGACTGCTGCGGTCAATTAATCCGCTTTTGAAAATATCAAAACATGTCGTGGGCGTAACGCATTTGCGGAACGTTTAACGGACGAGATCGTCAATTCGTCCGTGACAATCTACGCAAAAGTGCTAGCTTAGTACCATGGACAAGAAAATGAAAATCAGAATGATAACGGCATTTCCATCCCTGTTTTTTATACTGGGTGCGCCGACATTCCTGGCGGCCTGGACATTTGATTACTGGCAGGCATGGGTGTTTTTAACTGTATTTTCGACCGCAACAGTGATCCACGGATTGATTTTGTGGAAGTATGCGCCTGATGTTTTGATGCGGCGAATGAAGGCCGGACCAACCGCTGAAAAGCGCCCAGTGCAACGCATTATCATGACTGGTATCACCGTCTCCTTTATTCTCTTTCTTGTCCTTTGCGGGCTCGATCACAGATTTGCATGGTCGCGCGTTCCACTTGTCGCAGTCATCTTCGGCAACTTCCTAATCGCACTCAGCTTCTATGTTTTCACCAAAGTTTGTTTGGAAAACACATTCGCATCAGCGACGATCGAAATAGCGGAAAATCAAAGCGTAGTATCGACTGGTATGTACGGTGTGGTGCGACACCCGATGTATTCAGGCGCGCTATTACTTATGCTCGGTATTCCACTGGCACTAGGCTCGCTGTGGTCGGCACTGCTGATCGTGGTAGCGGTAGCCATTCTCAACTGGCGAATCATTGACGAGGAAAAGTTCCTCCTCACTCATTTGAATGGATACCAGGAATACTGCAACAAGGTCAAATACCGTTTGATTCCAGGGTTGTACTAATTCAGCCGGCAACGAACGGACCGCCGCCGTCCTGGAGGCACACGCCACGAAAGCGTTCAAAAAGTCTCAACAAGGCAGAGCATCCTCAGCACCACCGGTAAACTCTGCTCCACTTCTATTCCTGATCTAGCGTATGAAACTTTCCGATAAGCAGTTCACCGTCGGTAAGTGCTTCGCATCTTTTATCGATAGACTCGTATGCAACCTTGTTGTCCTTGCGAAAACGCTCGTAGTCAAACTCAGAAGACCAATAGTCGAGAGTGACATATCGCGACATTTGCCCGACGTCCTTGATCACTTTCGTACCTTGGTATTTGTCGCTGGTTTTGAACAACTCCGCCCAAATACCGTGGTCACCATACTGTTCTTCGAAGTTTTCTTCTTGTCCCGGCTTTACTTGAAATTCCCAGACAATTACATAGCTCGGCATTGTTTCCACTTTCTCCAAACTCGGTCAAACTGCGGCGCGGTATCAGTTGCGCAGCAAACTAATATTCAATAACAGCACGGAAACGTGCCTTTCCACTCATCATCAGCTCGTACGCTTTTTCAACGTCTTTAAACGAGAAACGTTCGAGCATCGGTCGAATTCCAGTCAAAGCGCAGAAATTCATGCACTCCTCAGAATCTTTTGCCGTTCCGCTCGGCCAACCCATAATCGATTTGCGTGCGCCCAGCAATTGAATAGGAGTAACGTTTAATGGCTCAACGCCTGCGCCCACGATCACAAGTTTCCCATTGGTTGCAAGTCCTTCAACTGTTGGAGACATCGCTTTGGTACTAGTCACGGTGGCAAGCACAACTTTGGCACCGCCGAGTTTCTTCAGCTCGGCAGCGACATCTTGGCTCTCAGAATCAATGTAATCGTGCGCGCCAAGCTCAAGCGACAGCTTCTTCTTGTCCTGACCACGCGCTATGGCAACTGTGTGAAATCCCATTTTGTTTGCGAATTGAACACCCAGGTGCCCAAGACCACCCACACCCAAAATCGCAACAACATCGCCGGGTTGCGCACCGGCATGACGCAGCGAATTGAACGTCGTCACGCCCGCGCACATGAGCGGCGCGGCATCAGCAGATGAAAGTTTTTCAGGCACAACTGCGCACACCGATTCCGAAAATGTCGCATATTCAGCGTAGCCACCTGGTATCGAAATACCAGGAACCTGCAGCTTCTCACACGATACGAAGTCGCCGCTTCGGCAGCTAGAACAAACCTGGCAGTGACCACCATGCCAGCCCACACCAACTCTATCGCCTTTCTTCAGGCGCTCCACATCCGGTCCGGCATCTTCGACAATACCAACAATCTCGTGCCCAGGAGTCATCGGGTAAGCGATTCCCGGCCAGTGTCCAAGGACAGTAAAACTATCACTGTGACAAATGCCACACGCCTGGAGTTTGATCAGAACCTCATTGCCCGTCGGGTTTTTGCGCTCGACAGCACCGATCTTGAATCCTTTATTGGGCTCGGGAACATGGGCTGCTTGCATGAGGCTTTTAGATGTTTCCACTGTCACGATGCGCTCTCCTTTGCTGGACCGGCGTTCCGCTAGAAATTGCTGCGCTTTTCTAACGTCTCGGCGCCGGAATCGACAATTATACGAGCCTTCTAGGTAATGACCGTAGTTTTTAACCTGTATCCATCAGTTGACAAGCAACCTTCGCAATGAAAGCGGCAGCCTGCTTACGCTCGGTACGCCGTAACAAATTTGGAATAGAAAGCTATGCTGTTAAAATTACCGTTGCAATAAAGGAGTAAATGCTTGCCAGCTCGTCAAAACGTCTTGTACGTCTCTGTCGAAGACTATCTTGCCCGCGAAAGCCGCTGCCAGAAACGGCATGAATACGTCGACGGACGACTGTTTGCAATGACAGGTTCGACAGTTAAGCACAATCTTCTATCCGGTAACTTGTTCGCGCTATTGCACTCCCAACTAAAAGGGGGGCCATGCAAAGTTTTCATAGAAGCAGTAAAAGTTCGAGTTGAAGCCACCAACAGTTTTTACTATCCAGACGTGATGGTTTCGTGCGCGCAACTTGCTCAGAACGCTGTTTACACCGATCAACCAATTCTCTTAGTGGAAGTCCTTTCGCCGTCCACTGCCGCAATCGACCGACGTGAGAAATTGATTGCATACAAGCAAATCCCATCGCTCAAAGAGTATTTGATCGTGCATCAGCGAAAACGATGCATCGAGATTTACCGTCGCACAGAAGCGGAAAGTTGGACTACGTGCGAACTTTCGACGGGTAAAACATTTGAAGTGCATTCACTACCGGGCGGACCACATCAATTCTCTATGAATGAATTGTATGCCGACACGCATGGAGAGGACGCGCCCACGCCCGAAGTACGAGAAGACGAAAGCGATTACAGCTGGCTGGACGAATCAGAAACAGAAGAATGAGCGATGAAATCAAGTTAGTGAGAACGTGGATAAAACAGCTCGAAGCCGGCAATTCAGCCGCTCTGTTCGTTCCCACAAGCAGAAACTGATTTCTACTTTCAGTTGTGAAAAAGGCGGCTGACCTCGATTCGTTGAATCAGGATCAGCCGCAGCTAATGCTTAATCTGTAGGTAGTCAGACTAGGCTATCGTTCTAATACCACCAATATCCGCGTTGCATCGCTTGTCGAGCTTGTTCTGCTCTGATCGCAGCTTCTGCGCGCATTGCGTTGTCGTGCGCATTATCCCAAGGACGTCCCGGTCGGAAGCCGCGCCAGTTATTGTTCCAGTTTTGGCTCTTTCTCCATTGGTTGTATTGCCATTTTTGCTGCTGGCGCATTTGCTTATTGTAGTTACGCCAAGATCTTTGCTGATGCTTTCGCCAACCATCATGGTCGCGCGCTTCAGCAGCTTGTCCAGCCATCGCGATTACCATGACAGCAGCGAGAAATATCGAAGTGATTTTCATCGTTCAATTCCTCAGGTTCCGTCTGTCTGGATTTAAAGACACCCACAAGCCACATCCGTTCCATGTTCCCAAGGATTATGCAAATTATTGTTGCGGATAGATGCTCACTGCAGGCTCATTCCACAGTAGTTCGACTCAAACAAAACATCAAAAACAGCTACCGCGTGACGAGCAAATGCCAACAATAATAGGCATTACAGCGCTATGGCAATGTTTGCTCTGTTCACAAAGAACTCATCACTTCGACTTCATTATGAAATGAATTCGCTTCTCGATTTTTTCTGCTTCCTGATCGCGTTTAAGTATTCGCAGGAGCCCCGCGTACTGCTCCAGGAGCGGCAGCAGGTCTTTAGACAGTGAACCGACAATTGCCTCGCGCATCTCAATGGCTCTGACATAAATTTTCTCAGCATCATCTAAACGGCCCTGGGACTTGTAACTCAGAGCAAGCCGATTGAGGGAGTTTGGAAGGCGGTCATCGCTGCGCCCAAACTGTTCTGCAATCTCCACAGCTTGCATAAAATGCCGCTCTGCCTCATAGAAATTGCCGTTAGACATAGATTGTTGACCGCTGACATTGTGCAAATTCCAGCGTTCGGCAAGACGCTCATCTACGGGGACAGGCTCCGGCTGCTGCGCACCGCCCCCTTGAGCAAGACTCGATTGTGCCAGCCCAGGCGGATTCATAGGACTGGTCGGGCGTCGCAGTGTTTGGCTCAAACCGGATGCTTGAGTTTGTCCCCCGACAAACTTGTCTTGCATTACAGTGCGAGTGGAATCCTGAAGCTCCTGACGCGCCAATTGCGGAATGTTTGCGCCAGTTTGTCCTTGTATGGCCGCTGCGGTATGCTCTGTAGTCTTGCCCGTCTTCTTCCATCGATTTGCCGCATCAACATTGCCTGTAGGGCGCTGTATCGTATGCACCTGCATGCCCACATTGGCAATCTCTTCCAAATGCATTCCTAACTCAGCGGCTGTCTGGTAGCGGTCATCCGGTCGCTTGAGAATGCATTTGTGAATCATGCTGGCAATCAACAGTTCTTGCTCGTTCTTGCACAAACTCGCTAATGGTGCGGGTGGATCATTGATATGCATGTGAATCGTTTGCATAGCATTGCCACCACGGAAAGGTGGATATCCAGCAAAACATTCGTGCATCACACAACCAAGCGAATAGATATCTGCGCGAACATCGACATGGCTGCCCTTGCATTGCTCAGGGCTCATGTAGAGCGGACTTCCGACAGCCTCACCAGTTGATGTGAGCTGCTGCATAGTCACTCCCGTATCGGCGAGTACTTTGGCAATTCCGAAGTCGATTAGCTTCACATAGCGATCGCCTTCGATAAATTGCAGCATGATATTGCTGCTTTTGATGTCGCGGTGAATGACATTTTTCTTGTGGATATAGTTGAGCGCTTTGAGTGCCTGAATAAAAACGAATATGAAATCAGCACTCGGGCATTTACCGCAGCGTTTAACGAGTTCAGAAAGACTAAAACCTTCAACGTATTCCATCACGAAATACGGCTCTCCATCGAGCGTATAACCGAAATCGAAAACGGCGACCAAATTTGGGTGTGCAAGCTGTCCGCCAGCCCGAGCCTCTGATTCGAACCTCGACAGGCTTGTGCGGTCCTTCACCAGCTCCATATTCAAAACTTTGATGGCAACAGGCTTATTCAACTGCACATGCGTGGCTTTGAGCACGGTGCCCATACCACCACTTCCCAATTCGCCCAAGACCGTATAGCGATCCTGAGGAATTCTCGGAAAGCGCGGCTGACCGTTATTACCGCTGCTGGATGGACCTTGACTGTGCATGAAAGGTTGGGGGAATTAGTAATAGACCGCGATATTCACATGCCCCCAGCCGGCGCCACTTAAACAAGGAACAGCGCATTTGCCCGCCCCGAACTGTACGCGATCGGCTACGCCTCAGAAGGGAAAGCTATGGCAGGGGAGCGTTAAAAACCGACCGTAACACCATCTCGACCATATACATAAAACTCGCCCAGTGGTGCGAAGTTATAAGCGGAAGGGCGAAAATGACGATTAGCATGATTTTGTGGCTGCGCTTGTCCACTTGAGCGTATAGGCACGCACCAATCAGATTCCAAATCAACGCACCTAACATGTAAGTGCGCACCTGCGAATATTTCAGCCAAAACGTGCTGATTCCCGAGAAGAAGAAAGGCACAGCAAAGAGAATAAGCGATATGAGAACAAACGGCAGCGCTCTCATTATGGTCGTTTTCAGTACTGAATATGGTGCTAGTTGCTTCGCAACAGATTCCGGAACGTGTGCTGAAACCGGCATGTGTTCCAGGGCATCAGCAGAAGTTTCACTTTGCACCTCAGTATCGGGCGAAGCCTCCGAAACAACCGTGGAAACTTCGCCTTCCACAAGTTCTGCACCAACTTCGACAATCTTTTTCGGCTTGTCTAATTTCTGTTTCTCGCGCGGCATTCGAGTAAATTCTTTCCTGGAAAGCGATAAATACACTATACCCTGACTACGAATCCAGGTTCGTTTGAGAACGGGCGCATGCAATGCGCCAGCTACAACGGTCGACGCATGGCGTCGACCCTACAATAACAAAGGTCCCCACACCGTAACGGTTGCAGCAGGTACGGCAAACACTAAAGATATGATCAGGCGCGCTTTGCCGTTCTTCGCTTGCGCAAACAAAGGCGCTCCAACTAGATTCCAAATGAACATGCAGAGAAACAACGTTCGAATCTCCGGGCTTTCCATACAATGTTCAAAAAGTTCTCGATTCATCGCAAACGGAATTAACGCCAAGCAGAAGGATAGCGCGCTGAATTTCACGGCTTCAATCAGTTGGAAAAACTCGACGACATGCAGCTGTTGAAAGAAAGATTCCCGTTCGATTGGGGAGCTGAGAAGATACCTGGTTAACGCTTTCGGCAACTTGGCTCCAGCCCACCATGCTGCACCGATGAGAATAGGAACGACTAAAACGCGGAACAGCGGCGGCAAAAACCAATAAAAGAAACTGGAAAGAACACAAGCTAAACCGACGCAGATAGTAATTGAAAAACGCTGCACATAACGGTCTTGATCAGCAGCGGAGAGTTGATCAAAGTTTCTGGTCACATGGTAGTAGTCACCGATCAAGCGAGAGCAAAAACTTTCCCACCGCTCTTTTAGCGATGTCATCTGTTTTAGCTTTTTGTCTTCGTCGTCCGGTTTCACAAACAGAGCTTCCACATCAGACTGTTCTTCCAATATACGCGAAACAAAACGAGCCCGGAAATCCGAGCTCGTTTAAGTTTTCGATTGCTTTTGGACTTTCGAACTGAAAACTACGCTTTGACAGCGGTTTCCAATTTGGCATCCATAGTGATCTTCGCGTTGAAGAGCTTCGAGATCGGGCAGCCGGTCTTAGCATTTTCGGTTGCGGTCTTGAATTGATCTTCAGTTGCGTTCGGAATAGCGGCAACGACTTCGAGGTGAATTTCGGTCACGGTGAAGCCAGTTTCCAGCTTTTCGAGCTTAACGGTTGCGGTAGTGTTGATCTTGTCAGCGGTCAAACCGAGTTCGCCGAGCTGAGCAGACAACGCCATCGAGAAGCAGCCGGAGTGTGCAGCGGCGATCAACTCTTCTGGGTTGGTGCCTTTGCCTTCTTCAAATCTGGTGCCGAAGCTGTATTGAGTTTTTTCCAAAACGCCCGATTCGGTCGTAATGGTGCCTTTACCGTCTTTGAGACCTTTTTGCCATTCAGCAGATGCTTTGCGTTTCATTTGATTCTCCTATTGAATCTCGCCTGCGCTCAATCTACCAGCGCATTTGCGGCTTTGTGAGAACCTTCCACTTTTCTGATCATTTGTGCAAAGTAATGTTGACCGACTAACGCGGTATGCGCAGCAGGACAAAGCGAAGAAATGCATGCAAACAAGTTGCAAGCAAAAACGATTTTTCAAGAGATTACGTCTACGACGCAATCCCCGATGTCAATCCCAGGGGCAGGCCAGAGCCTACTTGCCGTCTTTAGCCAACATCTTGTCGACAAGCACGTATGCGCCTTCGACTATCGTTTGAAAACCGTCTCTCGTGTAAATTTCATCAACCTTACTCGTCTCATTCCTCACCTTGGCTTCGCCAAGCCAGACGACCTTGTCATTGACTACTTTCTGAACAATCATCGCAGCCATCAAGTCGCGTTTGTCCTTCTGATCCACTTTGAAAACTCCGGTTAGGTAAAACACTATGGAATACCTGCCTGAATTTTTGAAGTTTCAAACCATATTTCGTTCTTTGGGACGGGCGCCTGCTTCGTGGCAATTTCAACAAAAAAATTCAGTTCATTCAGAAATAGGCTGGCCGAATTGAAGGAGATAGCCATTCAAATCGTAAATGCCGAACTCGCGCATGCCGTACTCCATGTCATCGATGGGATAGCACACGTTGATTTCTTCGCTTTTGCTAATTTTCTTCCACAAGGAGTCGACCTTGTCGGTTCGGAAGTAGATAGAGCCCGTAAATTCAGGCTCTTCGAAATCCCACCCTTCATACGGCAGCGCAAACATAATGGAAAAGCCATCGCGAGTGACTTGCGCCCAGTGCCCATCAGGCTCTATCGCATCGCATTTGAAACCAAGCGTCTCAACATAAAATTCCACGGCATCGGTCAAGTCCGGAACCCACAACATGGGGACGCAACCTGTCAGTTTTGCTCCGCGCGGCATTGACTACTCACGAACCTCCGGTCTCCTAGACAAGCATGAATCATACAACGCAGTTCACAGCTTTCTCAAAGCCGGATCCATCTCATAATCAAGCTCATGCGCCTTTTCCAGGTCCTTTTTTGCAAGATCCCCCTTGCCTTGCCGTTTGTAAACATCAGCGCGTCCGTAATAACCTTTGCTTACGTGCGGGTAATGCAGAATGAGGTAATTGAACTCGACAAGCGCTTCATCGAACTTGTTGTCCTTCAAGCAAACATCACCGAGAGCCCATCTGGTTTCGATTTCGGAGCGTAGAATTGACTTGGTTTTGAACTGCAAACATTTCCGGTAATCCGCTGCCGCATTCTTCCAATCATGCAAACAAGCATAACTACGTGCACGCGAACGATAAGCATTACCATCGTGCGGATCTATCGCGAGCGCCTTTGAATAGTCGGATACGGCAAGCTTGTACTGCGCGCCCTTGAAGTACAACCAACCTCTGTCGCGCCAATATGTAGCCTCGCCGGGCGCCAATTCAATCGCACGTGACATATCCTTCAGCGCTTCGGGAAGGAGATTGAGCTCCTTATAGGCTTCAGAACGCAACTGATAGGTGTGGGGGTCATTCGGATTGAGCTTGATTGCAGCCGAAAGATCCTTGATCGTTGAGTCCACTTCCATCATGCGCAAATGCTCCCTTGCTGATTCCAGCAAGCTCTGATATTTCTGCACATCATATGCGAAGGCGCCTTGCGCGCACCAAAACGCACTAAGCACGCCGCAAAGAGCAGACAGCTGAAAACGAGACAGTGACTGGAGGCTCAATTCGAACGATATCATTCGACCTTAAGTTTCGGAACTGATGTGGCACCAGGTATTTCAAACGAAGTCAGAAAAGCTTCTGCCTGCGGTGATTTCACCCACTCGTCTTTTCCTTCTACAGCGACAATAAACATACGCTTGCCTGACAAATAGGCGTTGAGGCGGAATTTGACCTTCGGATCCGCGCCTTCAATTCTTCCAGAGATGTCGCGAAACTGATAACCAAACTTAGCATGCGCTTTTAGTGAGTTCATTTTGCCGTGTATTTTTTCGATGTACGCATTCGTCTGCTGCTGAATCACAGCAGACTGCTTTTTCGAGTCGTAAGGCGGTGAGCCGATTTCCTGCACATCTGCAAAGCATACAGATCGAGTGCCTTCCTTATCCTTCTCGGAAACGCACGTGTACTTAACACCACTTGCCAGCTCGAACTGACCACTCATATCAGGAGTTCCGCGCATTAAGACGGAGAAGAAACCTTTTAGATCGACGTATCTAGTCATGCCAGGATAAGTAACAGCAGTAGGATTGGGAGCGGGGCTGTCAGGCTTCTGCATTGCGGCTCCCTCCTTGCGCGCGGGGGTTTTCTGCGGAGTTTGTACATCTATACTCGGCACCTGACTGGTGTGCGCCTGCGCAACTTGTGTTTGTGCGAATTGGGGTTGAGAAATCGCGGGCAAACTAAAGCTTGAACAAGTTAGGGCCAAAAAGATCGTCAACTTCTTTCCTGACATATACCACCTCCGAAAGAGGCATCATATACGATTCGGAGGCGCTTCGCCCCAGTATGTCTCAGTAATTCGCTTCAATCTCTAAGACATCGCAAACGGTGCGACCCATGAGTTCAAAGAACGAGACGAATTTGAAATAGTCAGCGTGCGTTGTGACGCCGAAACGTCCGCTGGAAAAGGGTACGTCTATGATGCCATCAAAAACTCCGGAAGCAGCGTAGCCTAAAAAGTCATTGGGATCGTAGAAATTGATCCAATTGAGAGCCGCTTCCGGCTTGGGAATTGGGCGCTCATCGGCGGAAAACCCAGGAAACATATCGAGATCGGCAAAGAGAGGAAATTGCGCTCCAACCGTTAAAACCAGATCAATCTCGAGGTGCGGAGAAAAGTAGGAAAGTAAATCGCAGATAATGTTGCTACCCATGCTGTGAGCGACGACAATCAAATCAGGGTCTTCCTCTGTGCGCATATTCGCAGCAGCTTCAATCGCTTGTATACAAATCGAAGGTACAGAGCCCGGGTCAAAACGTTCTCCGCGACTGCCAAAGTAAAAGAACGAATCGCCGATGAATGCTGACATTTGCGCATGAAAAATTCTGCGTGCAGGATTACTGATTGCGAGAGCAGCCATATTGGTAGTTAGTTTTCGAGTTGATGCAACTGCGGCTTTCGCGCCGCCTCGTGCAATCTTGCGCGCTTTATTGATTCGACTGCGCGATAGTTCCAAACGTGCACGAATGCGCTCTCTTGATCCTTCTCGAAGTGTACGAAGCTGTTGGATGCGTCCTTTGATGCGATCGCGAGAAGTTTCTACCCGCTCTTTCAAACGTTCTCTGGAAACTTCCAAACGGTCTTTGATACGCTCTTTCGACAATGCCAAACGGTTCTTAATCCATTCGTGCATATTTACTGATGCGCGCAAATTAAGTTCTGCGGGAGAAACTTTGATTTCCTTCTGCAAGCGATCCAACAACTCTTCATCGCTGCCAATTTCGTTGAGCCAGTCAAGCTGCTGTTTTCGTCCTTTAAACTTTTGTCGCCACTTTGTGCTTTCATATGCAAATCGGCTCAACGACCGCATGCGCTTCCCGCCGTCTTCAGCGTTTTTCACATCATCGTGCGCAACCGTCACCATCAAATCAAACATCTCTTCCATCGAGCCAGATTTCGCCAGTGCCAAAAGCGGATTGGATGAAAGACCGAGAACCTTTTTCGTAGCCTCAGGAAGCATTGCGCGGATGCGCCTGCGCCGCTCCTGCAAGCCTTTCAGATTAAGCTTAGGAAGGTAAGGGTTGTCGGTGGAACCGGTGGGTGCCAGCTCTCCCCAGTAGGGGCTAAAAATCGCTGTATCCGGCACATTGCGACCAAGAATTTTGAAGAATACATCCGCGAAAAGCCGATTTCGCAATTCCATATCCTGCTCGTATTCTTCGCCCTCTCGAACGTTTACGCCATGTATGAAGACAAGCGGCATCCGACAACCTCACGACACGAAAACTGGAACGCCTGTAGGGGTTTATCTTACCCGTTATAAAACCTCTTCCACGCGGTGCAGGGGACTGAAACCGCCCAAACTTCAATCGTCTGGGCTTCAGACTTTGCTTATCAGCCACGTGCCCAGAAACAGTTGCGATTCTGTTTGCTCGAATGAAACTCGCCGTCCTCTTTGAGTTTGAATAAATGCAGATTCACCGGCTACGAACAACCAATTAAAAAGCGTAAGCGATGCAATGCATCGTCAGCCGTAGGGGCGATGCCATGCATCGCCCGGTGTCGGCGAGCGACCGGCAATCCGAATCAATCGGGAATCTAATAGAGGTTGCAAAAGCAAAAATGTTCAGAAAAGTAATGGTTTTATCAGCATCTGCAGGCGCCGGTCACGTCACCGCGGCTAACGCTTTGGAGGGCGCACTGCGCGAAAGCGGAATTGCGCAGGAAGTCGTCAATTTAGATGTTCTAAAAAAGGTCAGCCCTTTCATGCGTTCTATGTACTCGAAGCAATACATCAATCTCGTCAATCGCGCGCCGCATTTACTTGGAGCGATTTACGATGCAACCGATCACGCCAAGAAATTCGACGGCAGGCGCATGACTTTCGATGTTGCAAACGCGCTTCCCATGCTGCGATATCTCACAAACGAGAAGCCGGATGTCGTCGTCAGTACACACTTTCTTGCGTCCGAACTGGCTGCATTCGCAACGAGACGCCGCAGGTTGAACGCGTATCTGGCAACCGTCATCACTGACTTCGACGCGCACGCATTCTGGCTGTCCGACCCGGTTGATCACTATTTTGCTGCGATGGAGGACACGGCGCGACAACTTCAGCACCTCGGAGTAGATAGCGATGACATCAGTGTCACAGGCATACCTGTATCGATCAAATTTGCCGGTGCGCCTTCGAAATCTGAAGCACGAAAGCAGCTTGGTCTGCGTGACGACTTGCCGGTCGTTCTGATATCTGCAGGGGGATTCGGAGTCGGACCAGTGATTGAAACAGTTGAGTCCGCGATGCTCTGCAGAACTCGCTTTCAAACTGTAGTCATGTGCGGAAAAAACGAAAAACTGCGAGCTCAGTTGCAGCGCATGCAGGCAATTTCGCCTTCTTATTTCCGCGAATTCCATGCAGTCGGGCACACTGATTCCATGCAGGTTTACATGGCAGCTGCAGATTTGATGATTGGCAAATCGGGAGGACTAACATCCTCTGAGTGCCTCGCTTCCGGCCTACCAATGTTGATCGTCAATCCTATCCCTGGACAAGAAGAACGCAATGCGAATCACTTGCTGGAACACGGCGCAGCCGCATCGGGCAACATCAGAACATTGACTTACAAATTAGATAAGGTGATAAGTTCGCCGCATCAGCTCAAGGAAATGAGCGACGCCGCCACCGCCATGGGTCATGCAAATTCAGCCCGTGAAATAGTAAATAGGCTTCAAAAACTCGCTATTTCTGAGCGTCGCCAATCGCTTTCTCTATAGCATCAGACACAGATAATTTGTTGGATTTGTCCGTCATTATCTTGTCGTATGCGGCAGAAGCGCGATCCGCTGGCTCAACGATCTTTTCACGGTATGTCTGCAGCATCTCGCTATTTGCCGCACTAATGGCGAGTTTCATCGCGGTTTCTTCATCCTTTGCCTCGCCGACAAATTCGCGACCAAGTATATGCAATCCGCATTTTCTCGCTTGATGCGCCGCATCACGATAGAAGTGCCTGCAAATTCTGACGTGTCCATCTTCATGGGCAATCACTGAATCAGAAGCATTTTCCGGCAACCACATATCAAACGGCAACGCCGTTTCCACAGTCACATGCTTCACCTTGACCTTGACCGAATACCAGTTGTTTTCCTTGATCATCTTCGTCCGTTCGACCGCAAGAGTAGGAATGAATTTGAAGTCCCAAAAGGTGTTTGGATTCGCGGCGCAATGAAACTCGCCTTGCGTCTTCGGTTTTGTCTCGTGCGTCACGTCGTGTTTGTGCGCAAACAACTTCGTGCGCCGCACGGTCACCGCGCGAGAATCAACGCAGCCCGCAAGAACCACTGGCAAAAGCAAGAACGCTAGAATCCGAGATACCTTTTGTTTTCGACTCATTCGCTGGACAACTAGAACTTTGGGCGCCTGCTCAAGTCTATCCTAAAGCGTATGCATACAACGAACTAAAGACTTGTGAATTCGGTTCACTCAGTAGTTTGCCGCCTCCGCTATGCGACTGTCCCAGACACAATGCGCCAGCCTTCGGGCTTCTTCAACCATGTGCGAGTGAATTTCAATTTGTGCGTTATTCCCGGCATTTCGTACTCACCAGTGCAGATGACTACAGCCGCCACGCCATGGTCGATGATTTGCATGTCGGACATTTGAACACGACTAAACTTCGGTCCGGCACCCGGCTGATGCGCGGCTACGACCTTTTCCTTCATCATTGCCGCGTTTCCTTCGGTGACCATGACGGCTTGGTCGTCGAGATAAGTTTGGAAGAAATCGGGATCAGGTCCTAACTCAGCCTCAATCAGCTTGTCTTCCAGCGCCTGAAACTCGGTTTGTACGGTTGTCGTGGTCATTATTACCTCTGGCAATTCGCATTGGCAGCCAATTGTAACCGGTGAGACGACGGGAGACGCGTTTCACAAATAAATGCAAACTCGCTATTTCGCTTTTTGCTACATGTTATAGTATATCCCTTGTTTTTGAAAAAAGACGAGCTCAGCGAAGCGATGGAATTGCTTCCATGCTTCGCCGAGCCGCCTCCCGGTGAATCAGCGATTACTTGCCACTCGGAGGACCGGGGTTCTCGTCGTCGTGCCCGCCGTTCTTCTCGAAGTCCTTGGTCACGAAATACATCGTGGACGTGAGAGTGATGGCGCAAACAATCGCGCACACAACCCGCACATCATGGCTCTGGGTGATCATGCCACCCATAATCAAGGACGCGAGGAACGTCAGAGCAGACGCGATACCACCAGCCTGATCCTGAGGTCTTACCGGATATTTCTTGTTGTTCCGCATGTTGATCTCTTGCTTATGAGATGGTTATTCGCAAGACAACCAGCACGAAATTGAGAGCTAGCGCTTCTTCTTCTGGCGCTCCGCCCGATGCTCATCGCAGAGCACACTGAGCCAGCCTCCGACGCTGCCGGAAGATCCAGGCTTGCCGCAGCATTCGCACGTCACCGCGCTCTCCTGCTCGGCCCGATCGATCGCGGCACGAATGCCGTCGTGGGCGATGCCCATGTAGAACCGCAGAGTGCCGAATTTCTCCTTCACCTGCTTGACCCTGTACTTCTTGCGCTCCTTCTCAGGCATCGCGACGATGATCGCCTCGATTTCCGCGGAGAGCTTCCGAAGCAGAGGTTCCCAACCGTCGCCGCACTCAAAGCCCCAATAGAAAGGGCTCTGGTCGGACTTACGGTCGGCATAAAGATTCGGGAAATCCCGAACGAGTGCTTCGTCGAGTTCCTGTTTCATGCATGTCTCCTACCTGGAAACAGCGTTTCCAATCGTGTTTCGGGGCGGCGCGAACCAAACAAACCTAAGTCTTGGAAGCGCCGGACTCACACTTCAATTTCCAACAGACCACCGCCAGCTGCGTTAACAGCAGACACTGCAAATAGCCACCAAAGTTAGAACCAGGCAAACGACCTCAGAGAGAAACTCTCAGCAGGCAGTTAGCAAAAGCTCATGAGTTGGTTTTCTAAAGTGCTTTAATGCAGGTAATCGGAGGAAGAAGGAAGTGTGCCTTATAAATACGCTTTTGGACGCTCTCTATGCAGCAAAGTTTTGTATCCGAGCGACCCGTTCACAACCCTCAACAGGGCGAAACTCCTCATCTAGTGGGCGTTCTCGCTCTTTACACGTCAATAGCAATGTTTATCAAACGCTCATACTAGGCGAATTCAAAACAAAAATTCGGCAGACAACGCTGGCCCAGCTTTGCCAGCTGACAGTGAGGCTCCACGAATACTTTCCGAGAGCTTAAGTGCAGCTCATTACAATACCATCCCTGGTGCACCTTCGCCAGCTAACTGACACCTAACGACAGAGGCGACGCAGTGCGCCGCCTCTGCTTTGTCCAGGAGTCACCCAGAGACACCTTTTTGAAGCGTTGCTCGAAGCTACGCTTCTCTTCTCGTCCATGCCTCGTCTCTGGTCAAGAAGCTGATAGCCAGCATTACAAGACCCGCGAGAGCTGCAGGAACGAATCCGTTAACCGTCAAATACTGTGGAACGAAATCCGCAGTGATGATCATCGCGAATGCGGGCAGCAGCCAGAAGCCCAATATCCAAGCAGGAATGAGCCAGAGAAGCGCCAAACCGAGCGACGTTACCGTCAAAACAGCAGACAATGCTATTACCGAAATCTCAACCAGCCAGAGAACCAAACCAAAGAGAAGTGACAGTACAAGAGCAATCGCAAAGTTTCCATGGAAACTGATGCCATGAATCTGCGGCAGAATAAACGCGAATGCGAGAGCCATTAAGCCAAGCCTGATCAAAATCCTCATTTGGTTTCCTCCTTTTCCATCGTTGGCTCGCCTTGCAAGCACATCGAGATGACGCAAAGGAGTGTCCGGAGTTCCCGCGATCTTTATGAAGCGGGAAGTAGAAGCACGGATATTTACCACATAGCCTAGTACAAGTGCGATCAAAACAAGTAGCGCAGGAAACCGCGGGAAATGGTGCGTTTTAATGCCGCACACTTCCAAACGGTCCGCGCTACTTGCTTGCAGGGGGGTGCGCAGGACTCCGCTGCAACAGCAGAACCGCCATTCCGGCTAGCTCTGCTGTTGCGCTTGGTCACCAGGGGTGGCACCCTTCTAGGTTACGGAATCTGCCTGCGCACGTACTCTTCAGCGGCACGCAACTGATTGTCGTTGCGAGAGCCGATGAGCAAATTGCGAGGAGCAGTCACTTCTGTATCCGGAACAACGCCATGGCGCACGGAAATACCTGCATCTCCCAGCCAGCGACCGGAAGGCGTCGAGCCCACGATGTTGGTCACACGCAGGCGGTGCCCGTTGCCGACAGGGATTAGCGTTTGGCCGATGCCCTTTCCGTAAGTGCGAACGCCAATGACGTGCACGCGCCCATTGTCCTGAAGAGCTGAAGCGAACAGCTCAGAGGCACTAGCCGTGTCGAAATTGACGAGCACAACGACAGGCTTATTGCCCACCAGATTGGGTCGACGAGTCCACGGGAGCGAAACCCCGTTGACGTTCACCCAGAGGTGGTCAGGAGTCACAGAGGCAGTTGCGTTGAACACGCCCGCAGGGCTGTGAAAGGCGATGCTGGAGATGCTGCCGGAGTCCATGAACATCGCAGCCGACTCGACCGCGGAGTGGATAAATCCACCGCCGTTGTCGCGCAGGTCGATGATATAGCCCTTGCAATCCTGCACCTGTTCCAGCGCTGCCTGCAGCTGGTCGGCCTGGTCGAGCTGGAAGAAGCTCTCCACTCGGATGTAGGCGATGTCGCCAGGCAATCGCTGAACCGAAACAATCGGTCGCTGCACTTCCCTGCGCGCCACCTTGACCGGCACGTCGACGCCGTTCTGCCTGATGACGAGATTCAACTCCTCACCGGGAGCACCGGCGAGAAGCCTCTGCAGCTCGGCGATTGCCAAGCCGCTGGTCGAATTGCCGTTGACACTAACCAGGACGTCGCCAGGATTAATGCCGGCTTCCTGAGCCGAGCTTCCCCGCACCACCTGATCGATGGTCGGATATGCGTCGACGCCTTCCGGCAGCTGAAGACCGTTTGGATTGAGCACGGCAGTACCTGAGCGATCATAGGCGGGCTTGAAGACCACGCCGATGATGTCCTGCTTGCCTTCTGCTTCAGTGATCAGATTCTGCACTTCCTGCTTTCCATGCAGGATCGTGTAGGGGTCGTTGAGCGACGAAACCATCTCACGAGCAAATCGAAGAGCATCCTCTTCGCTGTGAATCTGGTCGTCGTACTTGTGCTCCCACTGCGCCCAATCGCGCAGCTTGTCCTGATCGTAGTAATTCACCCTCACCGCTTCCCACGTCCTGTGATACAGCTCACGAGGAGTGACGACAGGATCGGTGGCGTAGTAGTTGAAGGCATTTAGCGCCAGTGTGAGAATCACAACCAGCGCCATCAAGCCACTAATCGCGGACCACTTGAACGTCCGCATCAGAATTTGTCGCCACCTTGGTGGCGACTGAGGGGCATTAGACATTGGTGTTACCTCATAGGTAAGAGGCACGTCCAACCAATGGAGGACGCGCCAAAATTACTTGGAAGAACTGATAGGTGGAAAACGGTCACTGCTACATGCATGAGCAACTGCAATGCACGAAGCGCATGAATGCGGCAGTAACCAGTTTCCGAAAAGAATTGCGCCGGTTTGAAACCGACTTCACGACCGCGTTCACTCACTTGAGCCGCATGCCGTTGAGACAAGACGCAATCGTCTGTCTGATGTCACTCAACTCGCCTCGAATCAGGCGTGAAGAAACCAGAAGTGCCGGAGGTCAGGGTTATTCAGGAGCTTTGAAAGCTTGCCTCGAATTAGAAAAAGCGGAGAGTGGACATCTCAAGGTTATGAAACGCGGAAACTAGTAATCAAGCACAAAGCAAAGTTACTGATTCAGAAACCAAATAAATTACATATTTAGCTCAGCTCATACGAGCACTTGGAAACCCCGTAAATTCAGGGTTCCAAATCCGATAGATGTGATTCGCGTAGATAGCTCTTCTTGGCAATCCACCGTGTGAAGGCGTTCAAAACACGCAATTTGATTAGTTCGCTCCAAGGGAAGATCGCCCAACCGCGCTAACGGCCCAATCGCCAGGTTGGCTAGGCATCAGGTTCGATAGTCGGCAAACTCGTCTAAAATGAAACGCTACTCCCACGGAATTGACCGGCGGGCATACACCACAGCACCCCACAGTCATGAACAAACTGCACGCAAATGCATTTCAACATCTGCGCAAACCACGCGTGAAATAGGCAACAGGTCGCGAATGAAAAGACAACTTTCGTTGATTGCCGCAGGATGGGGGTTTATCCTCGTCTTGCTTTTCATTTATACGGATCTTCAGATGCCGAAAGAAGTTTCGAATTCCGATTATCTGATGACCTATCACACTGCAGGCCAGCTCGTCCGCGAAGGAAACGCTCGCCAGCTCTACCCTCCAGCCGATGCAACTTCATTTATCGACACCGATTTCGACAAAGCTGCGCATCGAATCCTGCCACTCCTGCCCGCTCGCGCCACTGCAGAATATATGTACATGCCGCTTGTAGCTGGGCTTTTCGTACCCTTTAGCTATCTGCCGCTGGGCTATTCGATTTTAGCCTGGCAAATACTTTCTCTTATCGCCGTGGCGTATTCGGCGTTTCTTATCTCCTCGCATGCATCGCAAACCGATGAAGCAAGCAATCTGGACATCGCTTCAGGCTGGATATCACTGACGCTGATTCCGCTGGCGCTCTCCATTTGGATTGGGCAACTGAGCGTAATCTACGGGCTCTTGCCACTTGTGGGTGGGCTGTATTTTGTATTCAAGCGCAAAGATATGCTCGGTGGTTTGGTCTGGTCGCTGGCGGTATTGAAACCTCAATTCTTTATAGTTGCAGCAATGATGACCTTCGGTCTGGCAACCGCCCGCCGTTTCAAACCAATTATCGGTATCGCCTGCGGTATCATCGCAATAATCACCATAAACCTTGTTCTGTTTTCGCCTGAACTCTTTAGAGAATGGCTAACCACCCTCAAGCTGGCTGACGCTGTTTATTCCGACACAAAATTCGGCGTAAATACACAGCTGGCGACTAGCCTCCCACGCTCAATCATTCTTCTATTGCCGGTTGAGCAACATGCTGTTTTCAAACCACTCATTTATGCGCTTTCCGCTATCCTCGGCGCTATAGGACTGTTTTTCGTCAGCAAATTAATCAGGTCACCTCTGCCTGATTCGCTGAAGCTATCATTGGCCGGCATCATATGCGTGTTCGCAACGCCTATGATAGTGCCGCATGTCTTCTTCTACGATTTCACTATTTTTGCAGCAGCGGGTTTTCTCGCCTGTGCATTCAAGTGGCCGGAATATTTGGAATGGCGAATTCGCTCTCTTACTTACGTAACCTGGCTGGTCATCAACGTTTATGCAGTCATTTTGGTGACAAAAAAGACCTTCGCTATTCCTATTATTTTTGTCTTGATCATGTTGGAACTGTATCGACGTGCAATTGTGATGGGCAATACGGCGCTTAAATACGGTTTGGAAACAGAATCAGGGACAGCACCAGCCGAAGGAAACGCGGACAAAAAATGACTCAAGCGATTCCCGGAAAGAATGCTCGCCAGGTAACGCGTTTTCCTTTGCACGACATCGTACAAAACACGCAAAACAGCCGACTGGCGGGGCTTTGAAAAAAAATTCGTGACTCCCTCGCACGAGGGGTATGCACTCTGCCCTGAACGCGTAAATTGAAAGTAGCCAGAGGTCATTCGAAAGACCCCCCGCAAGATTTCGCCGCAAGATAGGGCGCGGGACTCATCTCTCGCGCTCATATCTAGCGAACCGACTGACTGGCGACCCGTATTAAGGGTTGGGATTGAAGAAAAAGGACTTTCGGAGATTGGCATTCTTGGATGCCGCGCGAGGTCGCCGAAATTCCAAAGACAACGCGCGTCACGAAGAGAGATGCCCACCTCGCTTCGTGGCCGCGTTTTATTTTTGAGTATGTGCGCCCATTTGTCGGCGATTTTGTCTCTCGAACCGACTATCATTGGTGTGTATCCTCAGAGCCCGTACATGCCGAGCCGTGCCCAACAACACCAAACCGACCGACAAAAGCAATTCATTGATTTTGCCTGACGGAGATCAGCCGCTGAAGGAGAAGTCAGAGGCATTTCTACCCGGTCACAAGCCGTTTTGGTCGCCCGAGGGCGTACTGGCTGCCGGGCTTGTCACTGCCATTATTCTTGTGGCCCTTGCGTCTGCTTCTGCCTATCACAACTCGTTCAAAGCAATCGAAGGTGAGCGCGCAGCCGAGCGATCACTTGAACTTCTAGCGACTCTTGAGTCTCTCTTTTTAGTCGTAAAAGACGTTCAAGCGCAAGCCGTTGAGTATTTGAAAAGACCGAATGATGAAAATTTCGAGCACTATAAGCGTGCCACAAAACAACTGGCGCCGCACATGCGCAATACCAAGAATCTGAGCGATACAGACAACAGGAGAGCGCACCATATTTCGTATTTGGAAATGGCTCATGTCCTCTCAAGAAAGGCATTACGACGCCGCGATTGCCAGCAGAGGAAAAGGAACTCTGGATGAAGAAGGGGCCAAAGACGCAGCGAAGAAAGGCTTCGCGATGGTCCAACAGATTCGCAACAGAGTCGTATATATTGAACTTGAGCAGCAAAAATTAGTCAAAAGTCGCGCCCTTAAATCAGAGAGCGACGCAAAATCGGCAGCAAACGTTTTCATCGCCCTGGCGGTTTTCCTGGCGGTTCTTTTCGGATTGCTGATGTTCATTATCCGCCGCCATATCCGCCTGGTGCAAGCGTCTGCCGAGTCCGCCAAAAGAATCAGCCGCGAAATCGCGGAAAATGCTCCCGTCGGTATTATTCTTCTCGATGAGCAGTTGCAGATCGTCAACGCCAATCCGATGATTGCGGATTTTTTGCAAGTCAAAGGATTTGAGTTACGGGGCAAGAGCATCGGTACACTCTTGCCGGAGCTTGGCGAGGTAGGTTTGAAACCGACCGACAATTCCGCAGCGCCTAAAAAACGCACCGCGCTTAGTATCAAACGACCTTCCACAAAAGAAGAACACTTGTTTGATACAACCAGCTGGGCCGTGACAGAAGGCAGCGAGCTAAAGGGTTTCATCCTCCTACTGCGAGACGTCACCGATGAAGTTCGCCTTTCCAGGCAGAAAGAGCTTTTACTTGAAACAATCGCGCACGATTTAAAAACACCGCTCATTGCCTGCAATTACACAGTGGAAGCTTTACTGTTTGAAGCTGAGCAGCAAAAGAATAAAGACGAAGAGATGCTCGAAGAAATCAGAGAGAGCATTGAAGACGTACTGACGATGGTTAAACAGCTTCTAGAATTCTCACGCTATGACGATGGAGTGGAAGTTCTCAGTCTCGAAAACGTCGATCTTGCCCCGGCTATCAAAGAGAGTATCGATGTCGTTCGCCCACTCGCTCAACATCACGACGTGGAGCTGGTCAATAATCTGAATGGAACAAACATCGCAGTCAGGGCGGATCGCATTGCGATTGTTCACCTGGTATCGAACCTCTGCACCAATGCGGTGAAAATATCACCGGCGAACTCAAAGGTTGTAGTCAGTGCCACCATAGACAACAACTTCGTCAACGTTAGTGTAACGGACCAAGGCCCAGGGCTGACGGAGGAAGACAGAGAGAAGATCTTCCGCCGCTTCGTGAAGGGTGAACGCACACGCGCGAGTTACGGTAGCAGTGGGCTGGGTCTGTATCTATGCAATGAAATCGTGCGACTTTTAGGCGGCGAAATCGTCGTAGAAACAGAACTCGGAAAAGGCAGCTCCTTTATCGTCAAACTGCCTGTTCTGCAATAAAAAATTGTCGAGAGTCAGGATTAGTAGAAGTGGTCTAGCCAGCTCGCACAACCGCTACGCGGTCGGTACGCCTACCAGACCAGCAACAAATAGCGCCACCAGGGGCAATACCATACTACTCACTGTAGCAGCCGCATTGAAATAAAAATATTGTAGGGGCGGCATTCTTGCCGCCCGCCGATGTTTTCAAGCTCTTCCCGTTCAAAAGAGGAGCAGGAAATGCGCCAGCTACGGAGGGCGATGCATGGCATCGCCCCTACGCTTACTGAAACAACGTTCAGAGCCGACTGAACGTGTTCACGGGATACGCAAGGAGGAATCTACCTTAGCAGACTCCTCCTTGCGTCCCTCATCAGTACCCTCGGCTCAGAGCTTTTACAGGAGCGCTACTGCGCTCAGTGGCGTCTCAGTGGCGTGCACTCAACGACTCTGTTTTCCAGACGCGGCAGCGGTCACCGTCCTCTCCCTGATGCGCTTCTGGAGTGCATCGAACTTCGCATCCGTCTGCTCTTTGATTCGAGCGAAAGCCTCATCGACACCGCTGAGCATGCGGTTAGCAATCTCGTCGAATTGACTCGATGCACGCTCCTCGATCTCGTCGAAGGCAGCGTTCACTTCGGCGAAAACCGATTGGACTTCAGCACTGCGATCGATCTCTTCCTGCGCGAAGCGAAGAAACATCCGATGGCTGACATCGCGTGCTGTCGACTGGTAGCGATACAAGCGATCCAAACCATCGAAGAGGGTCTCGGGAGTCGTGCGCAGCAGAACAAGGGAGTCAACGACGTCCGGTTTCTGATGCAGCAATTTCTCAGCCCAGCGGTTCGCAAGCAGCTCCGACATCTCCTGGGAGTACTCGGGCTCTGCCAGCTTGCCGCGGTCGAGAGGAATCACCACTTGCTGGAAATCCGGACCTTGCGGCTTGAGCAGCTGACGAGCGATGCTGCGCCGATACTTGCGATCATGCTCAAGCCTGGGCGCATCAATCTGAGGCAGAGAAGAAGTCCTCGGAATGCGGATAGTCGAGGAAAGCAATCCATGGCGCTGGATTGCCGACTGAAGTTTATTCCAACGCTTATCGTCAAGGCGAGAGGTCTCGAGGAGCTCGGCAAAACAAGGCACAAGCAGCGTGCACAGCGTCTTGCGGTAAGCGGTCTTAGCGGTCATTTTTCTTTCCTCACTCGTGTGTTTTCTTTCGTACTTAAAATTGAGGTGCTGTCGAATTCTGTGAGTTAGTTGCTGACGGACTGGCGGCAGTGACGATCAGTGCCGTTGCAGATCCCGCAGTCCACGGAGTTCCGCGACGACACAGCCCAGCAAAATGGACAGCTTGATACCAGCGAACAGCATGATGGCCGTAGTGCAAAAAGCAGACATGGTTACTTCCTTTGTTTGCAGGCTGTTGAAGAACAAACCTGATCAGTTGACATGATTTTCTTCAGTTGTCGCTATCTCTGTAAACCCGCAGCTAGAGCCTCGCGAAGATGCGCAACGCTTGCACAAAACTTACAAAACGAGAAATCGCAAATCGAGTCCTTATGGCTCGGGGTCAGCGGGTTGGAAGGATTCTCGATTAGTAAAAGGATTGCAGTTTTGAGTGTCGGAGGTGCCAGTAGAAGCAGCAGAAGATAGCGCAGACATAATTACTCTGCGTTTCAACTTGAAGCAACCTGACAACAGACACTGAGCAAATACGGCGCGAAAACAGCCAAAGGTCTGCAGCAATCAGATTCTCCGCAAGACAACGGTGCGCATTTTGGGACTTGTAACTTTCCGGAAACTTGCATGACTACTGGGTTTTCCAGTTGATTTTACTCAAAGTCAATTGGCGCCATTCGCGCACAAAACATGCTGGCATGCAGACCAGAACAACAACAGTTACAAAGAATCTTTCAACGAAATTGACCAGCCGCCTAAATGATTCCGGCTCTTAACGCTTTGATAGCCGCTTGAGTGCGATCGCTGACCGCCAGTTTTCCAAGAATGCTTTTGATGTGCGTCTTCACGGTCTCAATGCCAATACCCATTCGCGCAGCTATGTCAGAATTTGATAAACCATCCACCAACAGTTCCAACACCTCTACTTCGCGCTTCGAAAGCGGCTCATAGACGATCTGCTGTTCGGCGGGTAGTTTCTGAGAAATCAATGTAGAAGCTGTAGTCGGCAGCACCTTCAGCACTTTCGCTGCAATAACCGCATCCAACCAAAGGTCTCCGCCTTTGACTGTTTGAACGATCTGTGGAAACTTTCTGAAGTCGCTGTCTTTCAAACAATATCCATTTGCGCCGGCAGCCAAAGATGCGAAAATATCGCGCTCATTGTTGTGTGAAGTAAGCATGATTATCTTCGCCGACGGTTCCTTTTCGCGCATCATACGGCATGCTTCAATGCCGTCCATGACCGGCAAGCCAACGTCAAGCAAGACGACATCAGGCTTGAGCTTAACGCACATCTCAACTCCTTCTCGCCCATCGCAAGCCTCCCCAACAATCTCGATTGCTTTGTCGCTTTCAAGAAGCCTTCGCAACGATTTGCGCATGTGCGGATGGTCTTCAACCAGCAAGACCTTGACTTTTTCGTCCATTCAATTCGCTCAAGCAGGGAGAATTTCGTCGGGATACACTATCACATCGGAGCAATACTAACCTATTGCCCAAGTTGCCTTACTCAGAACCAACGAAAAGAAAACAGAGCAGATGAAGCGTCTGCTCTGTTCGATCGTTTAACCAGTTAGTTGAAAGTAAGCGTCGCCACTGCAGCGATTCAATCTAAGGTCCGCTGCCGCCGCCATATTCCATTAGCTTGTAGCGCGGTCCGGCTAACACCGAAAGAGGAGGAGGAGCGGCCAAAATCGGAATAACCTTTCTGAATCTGACATCGATAACCGAACCATTGGTAGTGTAGGTCGGTCGTTGGGCACCGCCTGCCGGTCCATTGGTGAAGCTCGTAATCGGAGCGGCAGGAAGAACTCCTTGGCCGAAATCATTGTTTGGTCCAATGACCCAGTTAGGCGTTGTAGGCGGATAAATGAGGGTGATCAACCCATAAGGTCCGAGAATGGCAATGCCCGTAGGCACACCACCGAGAAGACCACCGCTCCAGGGATTCCCCTGGATTCCAATCAGTCCTAAGATGCTCGCTCCGGTTGGCGTCCATGTGACAGTCCCACCATAGGTACCGCCTGTTCCACCAAGACCTGCCGCTAAAGCTGCAGCATAAACTGGGTTATCCAGGGGCTCTCCGCCATGTCTGCCACCATTCATGCGACCACGGACATTGGCTTGATCTCTAACGATAATGTCATACTTGACGGGTTCACTACTCGTAAAAGCGTCTTTCGAAACTGCAACGAACTGGTTTTCGCTGATAGACATGTAGGGCATCGGTTGAATGGAGAGTTGGCCGGTGCGAACTGTTCCATCAGAGTTGAAACCGAAAACATTGGCCTGCCCTTTATTGGCAGGGACCAAAGATGGAAATGGTGTGGAAACTGCCGCCTTGATCGAATTGATGTCGACCTTTGTGCCGCCGCGACGCAACCAATCGTAGAAAGAACTGCTCCAGATCATGCTCACAGGTGTATTGCCGGAAGCGCCGCCGCCGCCGCCACCGCCTCCACCTGCTGACCAGGTACTGGGCGTTAGCGTTCCTCCGCCACCAGGATAGTCACCGCCCAGAGGAGTAAGGATTTGAGTGTCTTTGGAAGGAGATAGAAATTGCGGCTCTATCCACAAGCTGCCGAGGCTGGCAATCTCAGGCGGTTTTCCGTCCGGAAAACTGATCGAGAGAATACCGGGTGCGGGCTTGGGATCGTAAACGTTGAACGGCTGCGCGCACGCTGCGGCCTTTTGAACGCCTTTGTGCACGTTTGTACCGTCGGTCGTGGAAATCATTTGATCGCCTTCGGCTCGAACAATCGAAGGGATTACGTAAGGAAGACCTGGAATGGTCTTGCTGAATTTGTTGTTGTCGACAATAGTTGCGCCTTCTGCGATTCCGGCGAAGACAAAGTCTTTGTCCCCGAACGGTATATTCGTATATGACTTGTAAAAGTTACCGATGCGCTGATCACCGCTGACACTGCTCAAGGTCTCTGGTTTTGGAATAGGAATGTTAGTACTGCCGCCGCCAACCACACAGCCGAGCTGCAGTTTGAGCGAACCTTCAACGAATTTGGAATTGGCAGTTTGTCTGATGACGTTTGCTTTATAGGCTTTGACAGCGGAGTCATACGGATCAACTATTGCTCCATCTCTGTCTCTCGGTTCCGACCCAGCGCCAGGAGCGCCGGAAACAGCATTTTCGAGAACATTGACGAGGCGATCTTTGGCAGTCATTGCATTGTTGTAGTCCCGGTCAATGAAATCCTTCATGACAGGATCATTCAATTGATCCGCAACTATCATGTCTAGGCGGATGGTGCCCAAAATTGTGTTGATGCCGTGAACAGGCATAAAGTATTTGTCGCCGGCAGCGGTGCTGGTACCGACTGGAGCGCCGTCAGACAGAGAAATGAACCCGAAATTCGGGTCTTCGACAACAATTCGGCTGAGATCTTTTGCTGCAGCCAGGGCGGCGCTTTCAATCGCGGTGCGCTGCTCGCTGTGCGATCCGAGAATGCGGACATAGCCCAGCATGAAGAGAATAACAGCGATTACCAGACCGGCGAGTATAGAAACTACCAGGACAATCATATTGCCCCGCTCGCGATCTCTATGCCGAAGCTCTGTGCATTTACTCTGGCGTTTCATGGGTCGTCCCTTTCTAGTAAGCCAAGCCGGCGCTGGCCCTCCCGGCTTACACTATTAATAGGGCAATTCTGCCTGGAAAAATTCCCTCACGTGAGGGAACAGCGTAAATTCTCGAAAACGGTAGCTCACAGCGAATTCCTGCGCTATCGTAGCCCAGGCGGTCGTTTGCGGATATCCCATATGGAAAAATCACCAGTTTTTCTAACTTTTCCCCATAGATTGTTATATGCAGTTCCATACTCGAAATCGATAAGACGCTCTGTAGAATAGGCGAATCACGGAAACTGCGATAGGTTGGACATTACAAGCCCCAAGCTCAGACTCACTCAAGGAGAAGTCTCAAATGTTCTGCGATCGTGCAAAATTCAGCCCAAGAGTCAGAGACACTCTGCCAATGGCGCTTTTACTATCTGTTTTCTACATCCAACCAGCTTCAGCATACGTGGACCCCTCGACAGGCAGCTACATGCTGCAACTGGCAATGGGCTTTCTCTTCGGCGCGATGTTCTCAGTGAAAGCACTGATCAAACGCTTAAGCCTCAAACGAAGCGTGAGGCGGGACTAAAAATGACCATTTCTCAGCCGCTCTCATCCTCCTTCCGCGATCCCAATGGATTCGTTTTCGAAGAAGGAGGCAATCTCTATCGCAAAGTTCGCGTTTCTTACAGCGAGAATTTCAAACACCTTACTCAGTCAGGACTATATATAACTCTCGTCGGCAAAGGACTTCTCGTCCCTCATGAAGATTCCGATATTGAGGTCAATCGCACCGGCAGCACTTTCAAAATACTGAAACCGGCGCGAGTTCCCTTCATTTCGTATCCGTACGAATGGAGCTTCAGCCAATTGAAGTCCGCAGCGCTGGCGACTCTTCGCCTACAGAAAATTTCTCTTGAATACGGGATGACATTGAAAGACGCCAGCGCCTACAACATCCAATTCTTCGGAATCACTCCTTCGCTCATAGACACCCTGTCTTTCGAGATTTATGAACCTGGTAGTCCGTGGGTAGCTTATCGCCAATTCTGCCAACACTTCCTTGCACCACTGGCGCTCATGGCTTACGTAGACTTGCGTTTGAGCCGACTGACGCAAAGTCATATCGACGGCATACCGCTCGACCTCGCATGCAAACTGCTACCCAAGCGAGCAATGCTCAACGGTAATTTGCTGATGCACCTATTTCTGCATGCAAAACTTCAGAACAAATACGAAGGCGCATCCACAAATAACAAATCGAAGAAGATGCCGAAACAAGCTCTGCTCGGGCTAATCGACTCGCTGGAATCAGCAATTCTCAGCATTCACTTACCGAAGTGCCAATCGAATTGGTCCGAGTATTACGAGTGCAACAGCTATTCTGCGGAAACAGCTGAGAAAAAACTATCTATCGTGCGAGACATGCTTGTAAAAACTTCCCCCAAGACAGTCTTTGACTTTGGCGCTAACTGCGGGCGTTTCAGCAGAGTTGCTGCAGAACTTGGAGCAATGACTATTTCTCTGGACATGGACCCATTGTGCGTGCAGAAAAACTATCTTGATGCTGCAAATCACAGCGACAACCGCATCTTGCCTTTGGTTATCGACTTGACCGCGCCAACTCCAAGTATTGGGTGGTCAAACAATGAACGCGCAAGTCTGATTGAGAGAGGTCCGTGTGATACGGGATTGGCTCTGGCTTTAGTGCACCATCTTGCGATCGCAAACAATGTGCCGTTTGCACGAATTGCAGAATTCTTCTCTCTCGTTTGCAAGAACCTGATTATCGAGTTCGTACCCAAGTCAGACGTCCAGGTAGAGCGGCTTCTGTCCAGCCGCAAAGACGTATTTACTTCCTACAACGAAGAGAACTTCGAACGCGAGTTCGCCAACTTCTTCGAAATTGTCGAAAAGACGCCACTCGAAGAATCAGGCAGAGTGCTGTATTTAATGAACCGGCGTACGAAGTAAGAACTATTTCAGTGCATAGATCCAGTCCAAAAATTATAGTTATTAGACACCCAGATCACAAAAAATAAAAGCCGGATTTCATGCGGCTTGAGCTATCGTGTTTTTGATAGGGTTTTTGGACACCCAGGAGAAACAGAAAATTGCGTGTCGGAATCTATGTTCGCGTTTCCACTGCCGATCAGCAAACGCTGCCAATGCAGCTAGCTGCAATCAAGAAATACGTCAAAGCCCGCAAGTGGAAAATTGCGCTAGAAGTCGATGACATTGGCTCTGGCGCCGTCATTCGCAAGAAGCGCGAAGAGCTGATCAAGGCAGCAAGCCGGCGCGAAATTGATGCGATCGTTGTTTGGAAGCTCGATCGCTGGGGGCGTTCTCTACACGAGTTGGTAGCCACATTACAGGAGCTTGGAGAGCTTCAGGTTGGGGTTTGTTTCAATCACAGAGGCAATTGACCTTACCACTTCAACCGGCAGGGCACTGGCGGGCATGCTGGCGGTTTCTGCTGAACTCGAGCGCGAGAGGCTCAAGGAAAGAGTCAAAGCCGGCATCGCCCAGGCGCGAAAGAAAGGGCGACCACATGGGCGGCCGCAGACGGCGTCTCTTAAGGCAGAAAAGGTCAGGAAGTTGCATCAAAAGGGCTTACCGAAAGCTGAGATTGCCCGGCGGCTTGGCATTGGAAGGACTTCGGTAATTCGGATTTTGGCTAGGTGAGCGACAGGCAGATAACCGATTTTATGTATTAGACAGACCGGTCTAATAGAATCAAATCGAAGAAAAAGACAGTAGGCTTTGGTTTGCAGAAGTCAAGGCAATTCAAGTATCTGCTATTGATCTGAAGGTTCAATAGAAACTTTCAAATCAGGAAAATCTATGCGATACGTTGAAGGAGTTGTGGCTGCGCTTTTTGCATAAGGTGCGCAGTTCTGAATCAGTTGGAGAACTTTTTCGTCAATTTCAGCAGATCCAGTAGATTGCAGAATTTTTGCTTCTCTTATCTCACCAGAAGCATTAAGCATCAATGCGCAACTGGCATGCTTCTTTTCGAGTAATGTTTCTAGTTTTTGACGAACTGCGATAGGACCCAAACGCAGCGACTCTTTGTCTTTATCTACAGATAGACCAATCCGATTCTTAATATTTGTGCACATAAGAAATGGGACTAAACCTTGGTCTTTCGTATTCCAACCACACGATGTCGGAAGCTTGTCATCACGCCAATCTTTTCGGCTGGCCTCTGCTGAGTAATTTTGTGAAAGCCCGAAAAAGAAACAAAGAAATATGGTTCCTTTAGTGAGTGTTTTCAAGTCAAACTCCTCTTCTTGCCTTTATGAAAATGATACTTCAAGAGCGATGGAGCTGGAAGGTTACCCTTCCAGCTCCACCAAAGCAAGAAAACGGACGATTCTTAGTTAATTGCAAGCATAGGATGGAACATATGTTCGTCCCATCCTAGCGGCAGCAACTTGCTGCGCACAGGCAAAGTAGCCCTTCTGCAATAATCCGTCTGCCGTCGAAAAGAGGAAGGCATTTGGAATGTTCAGCAGATGATAACCAAATGCTTGGGCGTAAGGCTCAGTATAGCCAGCATGGCCATTCAATTGCCCGGGGCCCAGAATTTGCTGTGAAGTTACAGCAATTTCATAGTTGTTCAGGTTAGCATACTGGCTTGTGACTAGCTGTCCATTACTGTCGCAAAACGGCTGCCCCGTCTGGAAATCGATGAGATCGTCAAAAGGCGCGGTGTGATTCGTTGAACACGGCGGTCCAGCATTCACCAGATAAGCGATATCATGCTCAAACAGTCCATTAGCCCCAAAATACGGCGCCACAGTGCTGTAGTAGCTTCTGGCGAAATCATCGACATGACCAAGTTCGTGTGCGGCAACTTCTCGAACAGAATCTGCACTCAAAGAAGATGGTCCACCATGGGGGAGTGCCCCTTCTCTGAAGATCGAAGAATCAATAGTGTTTTCGTCCTCGACATAGGTGACACCAAGAGCAGTATCAGCTTGTAGTCTGAAGAAGGTAAACCAATCCTGTTGATTGGTCATCGTATAGAGGGTTAGTTTCTTACCGTTCAGGTCTGTTCTGGTGCTACTGGGTAGATCTCTTGCAACTTCCGCTGGGATCAGATCAAGTGCATTCGGAGCTTCCGGATTCGCACAATTCCAGTAGGTTCTTGGCCATGAGAAGCCTGTCAGCCACTGTTGGCATTTGATCCCGTTGAGAGTGATAGAACCGCCAAAAGTGCTGGTGTTTGAAACAGAAGTGCCCAGCGATACATCAACGACGATGTTTATGGGAAAAGCAACGGCATCGGCAACCTCAAGGGTGCCTCCCATACCGTCCGTGCCTCCGTTAGCTTTGATCTCCGCATTAATCAAGTTAACAGTACCACTAGAAATCTTGATGTCACCACCGTTCCCATCACCAAAGCCTTGAGCCGACAAGATGGCCAGTTGCGTATTGCTGCGTCCCAACTGAATAGGGTTAGGTGACACGATGTTGATGTCGCCACCGTTTCCACGCGAACTTCCGCCATCGGCTTTTATGACCGCGTCCAGCAAGTGAATTGTGTCAGCTTGAACAGTGATGGTACCGCCTGGCTTAGTTTCGGCACCGTTGGCCAAAATTTGGGCGCTTTCACCTGTTGAAGTGTTGATGAACTGACCAGCAGTAATGGTGATGTCTCCACCTTCGCCATCTACGACCAGGGCTGATGCATCAATCGCAGGTGCAAGCGTTTGTTCTTGCAGATGGATTTTTCCATTGTTATTGCTGTTATCAATCAGGATGCTTCCCTTGTTTCCGCCTTTGGAGTTAGCGGTGATTGAAATGGCTTCAATACCAGATCCCAAGTCTAAATTGCCACGGTCGACCGTAAGGGCAACTACCCCTCCAGAGCCATTTGTACCGCCGCCATTTGCCTTCAAGGAGACATTCGCTGAGGCAGTATTTCGCACTTTGTCTGCAATGATATTGACGGTTCCAGCATTACCGTCCGGATTGCTGGCATCGAAAGTAACGCCGTCACCGTTGAAGATGAGCGAATTGGTCCCTAATGGAGAACCAGGAAAGTCCACAACAATTTGTGAACCCTGACCGGTCGCAAAGATCTGAGACGTCCCGTTGTTGAATTTGAGCGGTTTTGCAGTAATTTCAACCTTCGCACCATCGCTCTTGGTTTTGATGGTCAAATTGGCAGAGCCTCCAACCAACACCTCATCTTCAGTCACGTTGACTGGGAACTTGTCGACGTAGACCTGGATTCCAGGGAAATTGTCCTGCGGATCAAGCGTGATGCTGCCCTTCGGAACAACTTTCACTGATGTTTGGGCTTTGCTGTTTGCCTCGATAGTCAAGGCACCGGCAAGCGTCAGCTTGCTTGTTGCCAGAACAACCTTGGCGGGCTTCTCAGCCGCATCTGCAAGCGTGTCCTTTGCAGAAATTGTTGCACCTGTGGAGCGAATTTCGTCACCTACCAGCAGAACCTGGCCAGCCGGTGCACTGCTCGTACCGTCAAGCACGATATTGCCTTTTACTGTCACCTGTCCGGTTCCAGCATATGCAATCAGAGACGGTGTACCGTCATGCTCGCTAGTCACATGAAGCTTGGCACCATCTATGACGATATCGCCGCTTGGGCCATTCGTCAGGAAAATCGCGCCTGTCTTCTGTGTCAGACCTTCTCCAAGGTCCGTGGTCCCTTGTACAGTGATGCTGGCTGCGCCGTTCGTGCCTCCACCAATCTTGAGCGGCGGAGCGTCTTCCTTGCCGACATTGGCGTGAATGCGAACGTCGTGTGTGTAGAGCGGAACTTCCAACTCATTTGTCAGCAATTCAATATTGCCAGCATCGATGTTGCCTGTCGCTGCCAGGTTGATGAACTGGTGTGCCGTCAATTTGCCTGTCTTGATCGTGAATTCGCCCGAATCATGGGGCTGCGAAAGCGGAAGCACTGTACTACCGGTCAATGCACCACCCGCCTCGCTAAACTGGATGTGACCACCATTGATATCGAGATACCTCCTTGCTTCAATCGCAGCAGTCGTAACGCTGCCAGTTGAAGCTTCGCTGTTTTCAAAAGCCTCGATTGTCACGGCGTCAGAAGTAATCTTATTGCTCACATTGACCGTCGGTGCGATTAAGGAAACAGCGCTAAAGCTCGGCTCAACTGTGTTTGCATCCGCCTTAATTGTGCCTGTAACTGTGATTGATTTAGTTGCAAAAAGCGATATTGCAGCTCCATCAAGCATTCCATCCTCAACGGCGTGGAGATTCCCGTTTATCTCAATTTCGCGCGATGTCATGATAATGACATGCGCTCTCACCTCTCCTGAAATTACAATTTTTCCAGACATCGGAAAGTCACCTAGTGCAGGCTCCAAGGGCATACCGGGCAAACTCATCGAGTCCGCCAGATTGTTGCAATCGTTTCCCTGCCCGTTGCTAATTCCGCACGGTAGAATGACTTCGCCATCGTGGGGGCGCGCGAAATGAGCCCCTGTTAGGATCGCGATGTTGCCTTCGTCTTGGGTTGCGCTGCCAGTTGCATCAATGCCACCGCTGACTATTACGTCGCCGGAAGCAATTATCAAAAGGTCATGACCGCCGCTCGGCGCAATCGGAGTCGTTATGTCACCACCGGTGTTGTAGATGAGCGGGTCACCATCGAGCTTTTGCTTGATGACATTGAGGTTTCCTTCACGCACTCCCATGCTCAAGTGCTCGGCCTCAAGCTCTACTTTTCCATCAATGCGGTTGGCATTGATAATCAGCCAGCCTTTGGTCTTGGGGCGGAACCATTCTGAATAGAACCGGCCTCCTCGAATTTCGAGTCTGTCGGTTCCACGCACGTTGATTGTTTCAGGCGCATTGTAGTCGCCAGTGCCACCAAGGATTGAGGCGTTAATCGTTAGTGAAGGAACTTCTGAGACAATCCGGCCCTCGTTGACAAACTTAGCAGCGCTTAGGACTGCTTCTACTTGCGCAGGATTGGACGATTTGATGATCATCGTCCCTTTGTTGGTGAGGGTGCCGTCGAATTTGATTTCGCCTTTGGCGGCGTCAAATTCTTGGGTAGCTCCGGCGGGAATCGTGACGTCATTCTGAACTGCTTGCGCAGTTTGAATGACTGGTTGTGCGGTGCTTGGTTGGGCGAATGCTGGCGCGCTCAAAAAGAGCGTGCAAAACATCAGCCCTATGAGTGTTCGTTTACTCATAGTTTCTCCGTTGTTGTTTCAGTGAGCGAAAGAGCGGAGGCTATTTCGCTGTTTGTTGTTCGAAAGACGCCTTTACGGTTTCAATGGCGCAACCGAGGGCGGCGCACCGAAGACCTGTTGCCAAATCTCTCGGACTTTTGGGTCCGAAAGTTCTTTGGCCAGATCCGCCTGGTTCTTTGTTACGTCAGCTTCTGCCAGCTTCATTGCAGTCGAGATAGCCAATGTGGTCAGCTTCTCAACCTGGTCGGCAGACAAGTTCTGATTAACAGACTGCTCGCAAATACGGTATAAAGCTTCCCTTAGAAAGCGAATGCTCACCTGGGTCTTAGACAGCTGAACCACTGCCGTTTTGAATTCAGCTTCAGCTTTTGCATCAATATTCGCGTTGCCATTTGTCTTTGCTTCAGCCAGGATTTTGGTCACCGTCTCCAACGCCACATCAGGCGAGGGCTCAGCGCAGAACTGAGTGCGCCCGTCCGGTTTTGGGATGATGATGACGCCGCGCCTGGAGGCGTCCATGTCAATAAAAGTCGGCTGATTTGCAGCGACTGTATGCACGGAAGTTGACGGCTGTAATGCTGCACAGCCCGATAAAAGAAGCGCTCCGAAAAAAAGCGCAAATAAGTGTCGTTTCATAAGGTCTTCCTGAATCAGCAGAAAAAGGAACTGCTGAAAAACCCGAATCCAAGGGCATATCCGTTGAAGTGGCGTCTACCACTGCGATGCAAGGCCGCAGGTAAGTTGCCGTTTGTTTTTTTTCAATTTGCGCTCAGCCCAGGGATTCGACTCGGATGTATGCCAGGGATTCGGAGCCGTCACCCTACCGAATTCGCGGTACGCCTCCATACAGAATTGAGCGCTGGGCGCAATGTTTCACGAAACGTAACCATGTAAACTCGTGAGCAACATTCAACGGAGACCGGTTGCCAAGCAGGCCAAAATTATTGTAGTCAAAGAGTCACGGGAATAATGCAGAAAAATTGAATTGTTGCGCGAAGCTCGCGCGGCAGTGACAATCCCTTACAATCCTTTCCTATTGTCACATTGCAGCCACAAGGCATCGACACTTTTCTGTGTTCGCACCTTTTAGCGTTTCCAAGATACAGTAAAGAGCTAGAAATCCAGGCGGTTTCGAGCCCAGTGTCACATACCGAATATTATGTTTCATGCCACCATATCCAGTGCCAAAGCAGCAAAACCTCTGCACCAATATCATTTCAGTCCATCGCCAATTTGTTGCTAGGGGTCCCCACCACTGTACCCTCGTTGTCATTTATACCAAAGCCATAATTCGGGGCAGGTTAGAATGCCGATTTCGTCCTCTTTGCTGATCTATCCACAAGAGTGAATACAAGAAAAGACACTCAGTTACAAGATTTGCTCAAGCGGTCAGTGCAGTTCTGAAACTGGCGCCAATCCTCCGGTGGAATGGCAATATAGGATTCATCCTTTTGCATTGGCACGTTTGCCCCGAATAGGTCATTTAACACAACACGAAAAGTATTAACTGGCGTGATTGTTTGATAAAGCTTGGCTTTCAATGAATCCGGCACACGGTATGCGTTCAAGATTCGCATTCTTTCTTGCGTAAACAAACTGGCGTTGTGCCAGTCGGTGCAAGCAGAGCCATGATCGCTTTGCAAGATTACAATTGACTCCCCATCTCCTGCACAGCATATCGTATTGAGCAATTCCTTCAGATACTTCTCGGCAAACTTCAACTGCCCAACGTAAGGCTCTTTGACGTATGGCGCTGAGAGAAGTTGTTTCGTAAGCGGTCTCTGCCGCCCATACTCGTCAAAAATGAATGGCGGGTGAGTCAAGAGGCAATGTATCAAGACGAACTTGGGACCAGGTAAAGCCGCAATTTCAGCCGCTCTACGAATTGGTGCCGTGCGCACATTTGCATATTCATTCTCAACTGTATGCAAAAACGGTTCTAGCGCACCTAGCATGGTCAAATGCAAAAGAGACATATTAAAGCCTGTTCCCCAGCCGGACCTGACGTTTACATCAGCCTGTTCAATGTAGTCTGTGGGACAGAATCCGGAGCAAACATTGACTATGCGATAGCCGGCGCGCTTGAAGAGCTTCATAACTTTGTTGTCTCGAAGCAGGCGTAGAGGCACATTAGAGTTGACGTTACCCCTTCCCAATGACTCAAGCACAGGAGACATCAACCCCATATTGAGCGAAGAAGTGACACTAAATACAGTGCGGTCATGATTGCTGCAGCTGTTGTGAGCCACATAAAAGTCATTCTGTTCCAAGTATTCAACAAAATTGGAATTGTCATAGCCAAGGATGTTTTTCAAAGTGGCAGGATTTGCGAACCCATCAATAACAACGTAGTAGACATCCGGCTTGGCAGTGTTTTTTCCAACGACAAGCTTTTCCGTCGCGGGGAAATATCTCTCACCCAACTCCTTAGCAACAACGCTTGAGTGGCTTTCAGATTTCGCGATAGTAAAGACGTTAAAGCAACAAAGGGCTGCAGCGATTACCACCGCCGGCAGCACTAACGGCTCGAAATTTATCGAAAGGGTTTTCTTGCCGATATGTATCTCTCCGAGCGCTGCGACAACTATCGCTGCGGACAATAGAACGAAGTAGCCGCTGAAAACCGCCACATCTGGAATCGGCACGGGGAACAGCTTGGCAGGGAAGGTCAAAGCCTCTGAAAATGGCAGATAGAAGAAGTTTGCCAGAGAAAAGAGAGAGACAATAAATGCTGCTCTGGCCGCGTCCATCTTGAATAGCCATAGTAGCGTCCACAAAGATAGATTCAACAAACCCACGAAGAAAAGAGGCTCGGAAAGCTGCTCAGGTGAGTAGTCGCCTAAAGTTATTGTGTATACCAAAAGCACCGGCCACAAACCGTACAACATGGACTGCAATGCGGCTGCAGCAGTGAATATGGAGCTTTGAGATTTTGGTAAATCCATCAGCGGTATTATTGCAGAAAAGCTGGTTTACCTAGCGGGCGAATCGCTCCACTGCAGTTTTGATTTCACGATTTTCCGGATCCTGAGTCAATGCAGTTTTCAATTCGGATTCGCCTTCCTTGCGCAATCCGAGCTTCTCGATAAGAAGCATACCGAGTCGGAAGTGCGCTTGTGAATCGCTGAGGTTAGCCTCCAGAGCTTGTCTCAGAAGTTGCTCCGCGGACTTGAACTGCTTATAGTGCGAGATCTGGATATACGCAAGCGCTGTTTTGTAGCTCGATTCTTTTGGATTCAAATCAATCGCGGCACGCAACAGTTTGTTTGCTTGCTCAATATCCTTGCCTTGCGCTATGAGCATTTGAGCATAGTGATAAAGCGGCTGACTGGCTTTCGGATCAGCAGCAATGGACTTCTCGAATGCCGACTTTGCCTCACTGTGCCTGTTCATACGCGTAGAGAGCAGAACACCGTAAACGTCATAGGCTTCAGCGTAGTTTGGATTGATCGCCAGAGCTTTTTTGATTTCTGCCTCAGCGGCCGGATAGTTCTTATACAACTCCATTTGAATTCGTCCAAGACCCAGATACGCCTTCGCGTTGCGTTGATTGATCTTGATTGCTTCTTTCAGTTGGTCGTAGGATTTGTCGTAAATGTGCTTTTGATCGATCAGTAAATACGCGTAGCCAACCCGAGCGGAATCGAGCGAGGGATCAAGTTGAATAGCTTCGCGATACTCCTTTTCTGCCTCTTCGACGCGGTTTGTTTTGAGAGCAAGAAACTCCGCCAGCTTGAAGTGAGCAAGCCCAGATTTTGGGGAAAGCTCAATCCCCTTGCGAAACTCGCCTTCGCTAGCATGCAATTCTTCCGGATTGTCCGAAAGCATCTCGGCAAGCTCGGAGTGCAATCTCGAATTGGCCGGGTCAAGTTCAATTGCTTTGCGCAATTCTTTGGTGCCCGCGACCTTATTACCTTTCAAATAGAACAATAGATAGCCAAGCGACATGCGCGCCTGCCAATCTTCCGAGTCCGCTTCCAATGCTCGCTTGAATAGCTTTTCAGCTTCATCGGTCTTTTTCGGATCATTTTGCAGCAGCAAGCCAAGATTGACCATCGCTCTCGCATTTAGAGGATCAAGCTCAAGCGCCTTGCGATAATTCTGCTCCGCTTCATCAATGCGTTGAAGGTCGTTCTGATTGATAAATCCGAGCCAGTTGTATGCCATGGCATTACCGGGATCCAGGCTGAGAGCCAAACGCACTTGGCGAAGAGCTTCATCCTTATTGCCCATACGCAAATTAGCACGTCCAAGTCTGAAGTGCGCTTCAGATGAATTCTCCGAGTTGAGCACAGCCTTCTTAGCCGATTCCAACGCTTCAGCGTAACGCCCTTGCTCGTCAAGGATGTCCGTCGCCTGCATGAATGCTTCAATCGAACTCGGATTTATCTTCTGCGCTGCCTGCAATTCATGGATTGCATCCCAGCTCTTGCGTGCATTTCTAAAGTTGTAGGCATTGCGCATTCTTTGCCCGTAGTCGGAAAGATCTACCGCTGCACCGCCGCGACTGCCATCAGTGAGACCAGACGTACTGCCGGTTTCCGGTGCTGCGAACGCAACCACGGGCGCTTGCCGGTTTACTGCAGGCATCGCTCCTAGAGCAAGACCTTTTGCATTAACGGCTCCGCCCATGACCGGTGTTTGAACTGCACCCTTGTCCCTCAAAACTGCCGATTGCACACGGTCTTTCATACTATTAAAGGCACGCTCGAGATCGTTTCCAACACTAGGATCACGCAAAGATTCCAACAAGTACTTTGTGAAATAGCTGTTCTTAACTTCGTCAGCTTCCCACGACTGCTGATCTGCAGAACTCGAGGAGATAACAACACTGCCTGACGAAGACGCTAGCGCCTCGGTGTCTACGTTCCTTCGGAAAATTCCTTTATGCGAGCCCTCTGTGCCGGCGCCGCTATAGCAAGTGTCAAGAACCAGAACCACGCGATTGGTGTGCACGCGTTCCTTCACCGTGCGCAGCAACTGGCGCATCTCGATGCCTGTAGCGAAAAGCTTGTTCACCCGGGAATCGCTGGCGATGACATAGTTGACGCCGCGAATGTCGGCACCGGCTGGAGAGCCGTGAGTAGAAAGGTAAATGACTACAAGGTCGCCGGGAGCAGCTCCGTGCGGAAGGAAGGAGTCACCGATTACATCCATGATATTGACCTTGCTCGCATCCTCATTGAGGAGAAGCTTGACGTGGTCCTTCGCAAAGTGCCCATGATTCGGGTCGGTCAGATAGTCATAGAAGTCTTGAGCGTCTTTGGCGGAATATTTGAGCTGCGGAATACTTCCGTCCGAAAACCGGCTGACACCGATGACGACCGCCCACTTGTCACCTTTAAAATTGGCAAGCGCCTGTTGAACCTTCGAGGGAGCCGCACTCTGATTCTGCGTCGAGCGTGTCGGCAGAGTGCCTTTCGCGCCGGCTGGCTTCGACTTTGCGGTCACTGCAGCCCCCTTGCCACTAGGGTTCGCAGCTAAAGCAGAGAGCAAAACGCATTGCTGCGCCGTCAAACAAACGGCCAAAGTCACTGCCAGCGGCAAATTTGCCGGTTTCCCCTTCCCAATCTTAATAGTAATCATGAGCGTTCCTCCTTGAAGGATTACTACCCAAAACGGAAAGTTAGGAATCCAATAGGCTTCTATTTTCGTTGCATTGGTCTAATATTAGGATCGCCTTCTTGAGGGACAGTACTTGAGCACAGAAAGCAGGGCACCTGCCAGAGCTTTGAAGTTCGGCGATCTTCTTGTCCGGCTCAACATGATTGGCGAGGCGGACCTTGCCGATGCACTCAAAGTTGCCCCGCAGTTTGGCTTGCCGATCGGCAGAACCCTTGTACTAACAGGCTTCCTGACTGACGAAGAGCTTCAGTTGGTAGTCGAACTCCAGCCCTTGATTGCCAGCCAAACGCTCTCAATTGACAAAGCGCGAGGTGCCGTAAACGCCCTGCGCACAAAGAAACTCACACCTTCACAAGCACTTTCGGAAATCGGCGTACTCAACACGACCGAGAAAGCCAGCATCGGCACCCTTCTGCTTGAAGCCGGGGTGATCAATCAGGAGCAATTGGAACAAGCAAAGAAAGTCAGCTATTCAACCGGTATGAGGTTTGGACGAGTTCTTCTGCTCAACGGATTCATCAACCACCAGATGCTCACCAAAGCGCTGGACATCCAGCACATGATTCGAGATCGACGCATCTCGCTTGAGCAAGGCGTGATGATGCTCAACACCGCTCTGTCGAAACAGGCAGGCATGCCGCTCAAGCTGGAAGCCTACTCGATGGCCCCCGCCCCTGCCAACAAACAGGTTCGCTTCGGCGAATTCATCATACTGTGCGGCTTGGCGACGGAGAGCGAAATCCTCAATGCTCTCGAGATTAGTATGGAAAAGGGTCAAACTCTGGGCGAAGCGATCGTCAATCTCGGGCTCATCTCCAGTCGCGTCTATTACCAAGCGCAGGAAGTCTACAGTCAGATAGCGTCCGGCGAGCGCACGCTCAAGGAAGCGACCGAGGAAATGCACAAATTCGTCTTCGGGTCAGAAGCGAAGGGTGATGGCAATAATGTCCCGATGCTGGGAGAGCTCTTAAAGATGACAGGTTTTGTCACTGATGCCGACATTCACGAAGCGGTGGAGTTGAGCAATAAATACCCTTCGCTTATCGGCAAAATGCTCGTCATATCAGGAGCCATCGACGAAGCGACTTTGATATCAACGCTGCGGTGCCAGTACCTTCTAAAGCACGACTTGATTTCGATCGAAGATGCAATCAAGACTCTCCAATTCGCAAGAGAGAATCAGATTAGCCTCGATGATGCGCTCGAAGAGCTTGGGCTGCGGAAACTCCCAAACCCAGCGGAAAGCTAGTTTAGTCAAAGCGACTTATTCCGGAATTTCTCGCTTGAGAGTAAACCAGAATTCGCAGCCTTGTCCGGGTTCGCTGTTCACGCCAATGCTGCCGCCTTGCTCTTCCACAATGGCTTTCGAAATTGCCAGCCCGAGCCCGCTGCCTCCTTCTACACGCGCGTCGGACAAACGCGCTTGTTCGAATCTGTTGAACAGTCGCGCTTGTACATCTTTCGGAATCCCTCTTCCTTTGTCGATTACTTTGATCTTTATGAAATCGTCGTGAACCTCGTGAGCAATAATCACGGGACTACCTTTGGGTGAAAACTTGATGGCGTTGGAGAGCAAGTTGACTAATACTTGAACTGTGTAGTCGCCGTCTGCGCTGACTAGAAGTCCTGACTTTGCCGGCGGCACATCCAACGGGATGTTGCGGCTTTCAGCCCAGGATGCCAACGATTGCATAGAGCGGTAAATTATCTCGCTCAGAGGAATAACCTCCATGCTCAACTGCAATCGCCCAGCCTCTAGTTTATGAATGTTGAGCAAACTGCTGATCATGTTAATCAAACGAGTGGTATCGTTGCCGATACCAGACGAGCGGCGTTTGAGTTCATCAATACGTCCGTCATAAACTCCTTCAGAAACCAGTTCTAGAAAGCACTTTATTGACGTAAGGGGAGTGCGCAAATCGTGCGCCATCATGGAAAGAAATTCTTGCTTCAACTTTTCAAGCTCATGCTTTGCGGAAACATCTTCCACGACAATGAGCAATCCAGGTTTTGAAAAGCTTGCAAAACTGCTGACTTTTACTGCAGCGGAAAACTCGCTACCATCGAGCCTCCGCGCGGCGAACTCCTTGGTTTGATTGGAATCAATCGTTGAGAGAAACTCTTCCATTTTCCCTTCAAAATGGAACAACTCCCCAAGACTTCGACCATGCAAATCAGCATAAGAGCAACCAAACAGATGGAGGCAAACGGGGCTACCAGACTCAATCACACCATCCTCTGATGTAATCAGAAGACCGACTGGAATAGTTTGAATCAAGGTGCGAATTCTGGTTTCACTGTTGCGCAGACGATCGTTGCTCTTCTCCAGCTGAGCCTTCAGCTCCTCGACAGTCTGCGGCTTTCGCTCTCTCGTAGCAGGGTCGTCGTTTTTCATTTCTTGCTACCCGCGAATTCTCAGCGAATTGATGACTGTTTGAAACAAAGTATTCATCTCACGATCGTCCATGCCGACAGTAGCAAGAGACAACAAATAATAGCCCTTAGAGTTACGAAGGAAGAGAGAGCGTTCCACTCCCTCACTGACACCAATAGTGGTGCTAGCCTCAAAATAAATCCCGGGTGTTCCGCCGCAAGACTGGCTTTTCTTCACTCTTACCTTCACGCCACCCCCAGCCTTGAGAGAAGCTTCGTGCTTATTTACAAGATCTTCGATCGGGAGTCCGGCAAATTCGAAGCTCTGCCGCAGCAATGTAAGAGTCGCATTACCAGTTCGTCTGGAGGTAAAGAGCTTGATCAAATAAACACTTGAGGGCTGGTTGGACCATCCCGCCGGACACAACATACTGACGTCGCCGTCATCACTGACGAAGCTGGCATATTCCTGCGCGCCAAGCTTGCCGCCTCTTGCGGATTGCCTGATCACCGAATTGTTAGTCGCCCTTGGGGTAGCTGCGGCTCGGCGCACCGACACTTGCGAAAGTACGGACTGCAACGATTTTCCCTGGTCCACTTGCGCAACTTCAGCTTGATTCACGGAAACTTCGCGATAGGAGCGAATATCAGCTGGATCGTAGAAGAAAACGCGGATGCGGCGGATACTGCCATAGTGCTGCCGAAGCTCTTTCAACATCAACAGAGCGGTGACTTTGCAGTCTTGGTCTGTTGCTTGAGGATGGCTAAATGTTGAAATCGTCGTCACGTCTTTGCCGACAACGGTGTTTACTTCACGCCCTGTGTCCACAAATTTCGATTTTCTAAGCAGTGCATTGATCTCCGATGATGACTGCGCATGCCCCGGTGTTGCCGAGATTAGGAGTGCTGTGGAGACAAACAAGCAGGCGAGAAATTTCGAACTAAATGTCATTTGTGCACTCTGAGTTCCTTGAGTTGAGCCCATCCTGCGGAGTTTGTTTCAACCATGCGAGGAGCTTTTCGAGGTGTCACAACAGTATGACGCGCAGATGAACTTACATGGACAGCCGGTTTTGGGTGGGAAACATTGCCGGTAGAAACTTTGCTCTGAGTTGCCGGCGAGCGCAGCGCATTATAACGAGTTTGTTGCCCAGCAGGTTGCCGTGGGCTGGCGCTGACACGCTTACCGGCTTCAACGGTACTTGGTGGCGCTGCTGAAGCAGCCGGTGGAGAGGCAGCCGATGAACTCGACGCAGCCACGCCAGGCGCTGCAGGCACAAGGACATTCGAACGTGCCACGGGTGCGGTCAATACTGGTCCGGAAGGCCCAGACGCCTTCTGCGAACCGGAGCCTTGCATAATAAACCAAACAACTCCACCAGTGATTCCGCCTACCAAGACTGCAGTTAGAAGAACAATTCCAGCCATAGATGCAAACTTACGATATCCGTCTTCAGTGCTGCGAAGCGCCTTGCTATCCTGCGTCTTCTCGCTCTTCGCCACTACATTCGGGCGTTTTGCCGAAACATTCACATAGTCACCGCTCTTGATCTTTTCGAGATCAATCCGCAAGTCGCTTGCCTTCTGGTATCTGAGTACAGGCTCCTTGCTAAGACACTTCATCACGAGATCATCGATTGCCTCGGGAATCATCGGATTATGGCTTCGCATGCTGACCGGTGTTTCCCTCACTTGTTTGGCAACGGTTGAAAGAACATTTTCTCCAACCAAGGGAGGACTTCCTATGAGAGTTTCATACATCAAGCATCCGAATGAATAAATGTCCGAGCGCACATCGAGCTCTTCGCCGAGACACTGCTCCGGGCTCATGTATGCTGGACTGCCGAATGCTTCGCCTTGCTGAGTCAAACGAACGGTTTCAGCCGCATCGCTCAACAGCCTGGCAAAGCCAAAATCCACAATAGCAGCTCGATCCTGCCCGTTTTGCTTCTGTTGAATAATTACGTTGCTGGGTTTGAGATCGCGGTGGATAATTCCGTTTGTGTGAGCGCACATCAGCCCGGAGCAAATCTGGATGAAAATATCCAAAGCGCGCGCGACTTTGAGTTTGCCTTCCTCTTTTATAATCTCGGCCAGGTTTTGACCTTCCACAAACTCCATAACAAGATATGGAGCTCCGTCCTTTTCCTGCCCATAGCCATGCACTTGCCCTAGATGGGAATTGCTCAAGCTGGAGACGACGGCTACTTCACGCATCAACCGCTTCACAGCCAATTCATTGGCCGCCAGTTCCGGACGCATGATTTTCAGAGCGACCAGATCGCCATTGGTCAGGTCAATGCCTTTGTAGACAAAACCCATGGCCCCTTTGCCGACACACTCGACCAGCTCATAGCGATTGTTCAAAACGTGCTTGCGCGGCGGCTCGCTAATCGGCGACGCGTGTCCGGAATTTTGTCCGCCACTTTGCCCGGAACCAGCGCCCGGGCACTGGCAGCGATCATCTTTAAAAATCCAATACGTAAACGAACCCACCTGGCCTATTTTGAGGCCGCAGCGGGGACAAATGCTGTCGGAAGGTGATGGTGCGCTTTCGTTCATTCTAGTCGCACGCCGGAGACGAGGTCTTTATACCCTGCCAGCCGAACATTCCGGCGATACAGGCACGTTTGGATACCGGGGAAACTGATGAGAATATCAGACACAATTCGCTGTTCGCCCACCGGCGTTCCTGCCTATTTTTTCCCAAACTATTTGCGGCTATTACTTCCCGGGATTTCGAAACTGGGCGAAAGTCTCTGGCATGCAGAAACACCCGGCCGAGACACAATTTGCTACTTAGTCAAAAAGTCAACAAGCCATGCACTTAATGCACGGCTCATTGATGGTGGGGAGAAACTGTAATTCGACTTATCGGCTAGATGAGATTAAACGCGAAGCCTTTTGCTGAACTTGCTGTGCTTCCTCAGATCGCCCACACTTCGAGAGGATCGAAGCGTGAGTGCGCAGGGCATTGGCGACAGCAACCGGCGGCGCTCCGGCCGCACGCTCGTAAATTGCAACCGCTCGCCTGGCCAAAGGTTCGGCATCGAGATTGCGACTCTGGGCGGCGTACAGAAGAGCTTGATTGTTCAAAACACAAGCAAGCGAAGGGTTGGTATCCGCTCCCGGGCGTTTTTCAAGTATCTGAATTGCTTGCTTATACTGAGCATCGGCAACTCCGTATTCCTTTTTATGGCGATGCAATTCTGCCAGGTTGTTCAAAACGCTGGCGACATCGGGGTGCGCATCACCCAAGTTACGCTCGTATGTGGACAGAACCCATTCGAACATCGGTTGAGCAAGATCATATTTTTGCTGAACATAATACAAACTTGCCAGGTTATTGCGAACATTCGCGGCTTCCATGCTGCCCTTTCCAACAGACTTTTCGTAGTGAGCGATTGACTGTTTGTACAGGTTTTCGGCATCCGCATACTGCCCAGAACCTACATAGAACGAGGCAAGGCTATTCTCGCTATCGGCGATAGCAACACCATTAGTAGTGTCATTTTCCTCGCGCAGCGATATCGCTTGTTCCAAAACAGGTTGAGCTTCGACCATATGTCCACGCGCGGTAAGCGTGCGGCCAAGCCCGTTGAGGCTAGTCGAAAGGTCCATCATATGCGGTTTCAAACTCTTCTCTTTAATGGCAACGGATCTTTTGTACATGGTCTCAGCTTCACCGAGACGTCCTTCGCGCAAATATAGATCGCCTAGCAAATCCAGATTGGGAGTGATTTCCATCGCCTCCGCTCCGTATCCTTTTTCATCATGCGCAAGCTGTGTTCGCAGCAATTCTTCAGCTCGCGAGAACTCGGCTTTGTTGACCAGCAACTGCGCTTCGTTGCGCAGCGACACTGCATCCTTCTGCTGAGCACAGCCGGCGAAGCCAATTGCAGCCGCACCGATAACAACCAGTGCAAGCGTCGAAGGAAATTTCATAGACATGAGATTAACCCGTTATTGAAGATGTTTGAACAAGCCGACGCCCAGTCCGAGCGCGGCGCCTACACCAGCCGTCTTGGCGATTGTGCCGCGTCGGCGCGAACCGGCCCAACCGAGACCACCGCCGACAAGCGTACCTGTGGCGACGTCACGAATGATGGGATGGCGTTTCATGGTTGTGCTGGAGCGAACCAGTCCTACACCGGCACCGGTTCCTGCACCAATAGCGCCACCACGCAACACTCCACGTCCAGTCACCAAACCGGTCAAAGCGCCTGCGCCGGCGCCGACTCCGGCACCGATCGTTGCAGCTTTGACCTTAGGATGTCTCTGGAAATAAGTTCTATTATCTTTTACATACACTGTTCTTGTTTGATAAACAGTCCGCGGCGCTGGTTGGGCTACGGGACGATAGTCGTAGCGCGGTGTTTGGGGCGGCGTCAATCTAACGGAACTGGTGGTAGTAGCTTTTGTAGCAGCAGTGTTGTGGGTAGCAGAACCCATCAACATAGTTGTTTGAGCTATCGCCGGAATTGCAGCTTGCAATGAAAGAAGGCAAGATGCACTAGCGATGACTCCTTTGAACGTCTGACGTTTCATACGCACTTCCTCGGGCAAATGGCGCAGTCTTAAGAGAATCTCTTAGGAGGACTACTTGAGAGTGTTATATACGCCCAGTCGGGGACAACCAACCCAGTGACGCTGGAGGGACGTGCAAGTTCCCACTTTTGCGCGCAGGTTAAAAATTTGTAGCAGCACGGAGCACGAGCAGACATGCCGCTTTGCAATCGCAAAGACAAAATTTGTTTGTCAGTTTCAAGAAGGTCCGGCGGTTGCCGCGGCTCTCTGACTGATTTCGTGAACCGCCCGGGCAAGCTCGTTTACCTCAGATTCGGTATTGAAATAACCGAAGCTCAATCGAACTAATCCCGCTTCGGTCGTACCGAGCGTTTCATGCGCAAGTGCCGCGCAGTGCAGACCTCCGCGCGCTGCAATGTTGAATTCCTTGTCCAATGCATCGACAACTCGATCGGCTGTCATACCGGGCACGGCGAATGAAACATTGGCCACACGCGGGATGATCGAACCGCTATTATTGACATTGCCTGGAGAATATACGCGAACATTGTTCGATGCATTTAGAAATGAAATGAACGCATCGCTCAACCTGATTTCGTGTTGAAGGATCACATCGGCGCCGACACTTTCCACAAAGTCTACGCCCGCTCCCAGTGCCGCAATAGCTGGTCCTGCAGCTGTGCCAGGCTCCAACCGGTCGGGATAGACAACAGGCATGTTCAAATCCTCAGAAGCGGAACCTGTGCCACCGGCAATCAGTGGCTCCAGGTCGTATTCTTTAGAGACGTGCAGCAAACCCAAACCAGGTTGTCCGAATAGTCCCTTATGTGCAGATGCGCACCAAAAGGAGATTCCGGGGTGGATCAAATGTTGCTTCTCCAGTCCGGCGGTTTGTGCGGCATCGACAAGAAGCGGTGTACGAGCTACATGACAGCTGGCAGCGACAGCACCAATATCAATTGCTTCTCCGGTCACATTGCTGGCGTGCATGGTAGCGACAAGACTGGGACGCACTTCATTCAGCAGACGCCGCAGCTCTGCAACTGAAAAAATTTTGCCCGGCTCATAGGGCAGCTTGACTATTTGCAGGTCAAGCTCTCGTGCCAAACGCGTCAATGGGCGCATCAGGGCATTATGTTCGAGAGACGAGATAAGAACAGAGTCGCCGCGTTTGAGATGAGCGTTCTGACCAGTCGCTGAATTCGGTCGGCAGAGCCCGCTCAAAACCATATTTAGCGAATAGGTGCAGCCGGGTGTAAAGATCAACCGCTCGGATTCGCGGATTTTGAGAAACTTTGCGACCTTTTCCCGGATCTCGAATACCTGCCTGGCGGAGTCAAGTGCCATCTTGTGAGCGCCCCGCCCTGGATTGCCCGCATGCCGGAAATATTGGTCGGCAGCATTGTACACACCCTCCGGCTTGGGGTAGCTGGTGGCGGCATTGTCCATGTAAATAAGCTGGGAGGTAGCGCCCTCTGGGTTCATTTTCAAACAAAGCAAGGTGCAGAACTGCCATGCTAGCATTTCTAAATTCAACCAATACTTCTGCTTTGAAGAATCGAGCAAAAGAAGAATTGACAAGCGAGGCAAGTATGCGACGCCGGCAATTTCAGAGCTTCAAAGTTGAAAAGTTCGCGTCGCGGAAGGGCAGCGCTCTGGCAATCGTCCTTTTAGCCAGCCTGGCGTCCGGATGTGCATTGGGCGGCAATAGTGGCGAAGGGAAAAACGGCTGGTTCAGCGCATTTGCAGCGATGACGGGTGCGCCTTCACTCGATCAAATCGTTGAAAAGCTAGGAAGTGAGCCGCCCCAGGCTACAAGCGACAAGCTGAAAGAACTAATCGAGCACCCAGGAGTCAGCCAAACAACAAAGCAGGAGGCTAGCTACGTGCTCGCCAAACTGCTCAAGAAAGATTGGAGCCCGGTTGGCATCAGCGGACAAACGGATGAAACCTATACGACCATGCTCGGTCTGTTCAAAAACGCTGCCAAATATGCGCCTCTTAGCCAGCGTGCCAGCAAACATATTTTGGAAATTGCTACAAAAGCAGCTGACGACGCGCAAATTCGTGAATGCCTGCGAGTTCTAAAAGCAACCGCAAAGACGCCGGAAGATAAGGCGTATGCCGACTACACGCTTGCGCAGACGGTTCTCAAAGCGGGCGAATATGAATCCGCCATGCAGCTTTTTCAGTTAGTGAAACAAGAAGCACCGACAAGCAAGTACTCTTATGGATCGTCTTACTACATTGCCGACCTGACTCTCAAGACCACACCGGCTCCAACGCAAGAAGCGGCGGATCAAGCCATCGCGCTCTTCAAAGACTATCTAAAAAATGCGCCCGACGGACGCTTTGCCCCAGAGATAGCGGGACGTCTCGAAGCGCTAGCGGCCCAAGGTACGATTCAACTGATTCCGGCAGACTATGATCTCCTAGCAAAAGCCTATTACAACTTCGGCAATTGGAATGGTGCTCTGAAAGCCTGGGAAAGAGCCGATTCCGGTAAAAACCTTTTTCTGCGCTCAATAGCTCTCAGTCACGTAAATCGACACGACGATGCACGCGCGACGCTCATCCAGGCGATCAAGAACGATCCAAACAGCCGTTCTTATTCGGCAGCTGGAGCTGTCTTAAGTAACCCACTCACCAAAGCTCAAGCATCTGATCTCTGGAAGGCATGCCTTGCGGCCGCCCCGGTTCATGCCGATGCGGCATTGTGGAACATCGGCATCCGGGCCAATGGAGACGAGGGACTGCCTTGTTTCCGTGAAATCATTAAGCGTTTCCCTACCTCTGAATTCGCGGCCGAATCCTCATGGTGGCTGTTTTGGCATGAGGCAAAATCTGGAGATAGGAAACGCTACCCTGCCGCGATTCAGATTGGAACGCAGGCAGCGCGCCAATACCCCGAGACCAGACAAGCAGCCCGACTGCTTTTCTGGATTGGAAAATTGCAAGAGAGACTCGGTCAAAAGGGCATGGCGATAAACGCTTATACAGCCGCTTTTGAACGTTTCCCAAGCAATTACTATGGTTATCGAGCCCGTCACCGCCTTGCTGCATTGAAGCCAGGAGGTCATGATGCAGGCTGGTCTACAAAGGTAGGACGCCAGCACCCGCAGCCGAATTGGATTTGGCCTGAGCCCGAACTGCCAGCAACGAAATCCGGTGCTGAAGCTGCTTTTGACCCAACCTTCACAGCCCTGTTCCGTTTAAACCAGTGGGACGAGTGTGTTGAACTTCTGCCGCCATCAGCACCAAGAACGCTCAAGTCCTCGCTTCTCGCAAAGATGGGCATGAACCTCGAAGCAATCGGCGCCGCCAGCAAACTCGCTGACGGCAAGCCGGTTAAGAACGATATATGGCAAGAGTCTTATCCTCTGGAGTTCGGTCAATACGTCGCTGAAAACGCATCGGTTCGAGGCGTAGACCCGCTTCTCGTGCACGCCCTGATCAGAGAAGAATCCAGATACAAGCCGTCAGCGGTATCGAGATCGCACGCCCTGGGCTTGATGCAATTATTGGTAGGCACCGCATATGGTTCAGCCAAGAAAGTGGGCATCACGTTGTCGGGCGAAAGCGACATCACACGCCCTGAAGTAAACATCAAGCTGGGCACCTATTACCTCTCATACGCCATTCAGCGCTTCGGCGGCAATGCCATGCTCGGCGTAGCCAGCTACAACGGCGGTCCCGGTGCCGTCGGCAGCTGGATGCGCCGCCACACATCAGGCGACTTCGACCTATTTGTGGAAAACATCCCCTTCCGCGAAACACGAGACTACGTCCGCAAAGTCTTCGGCAGCTACTGGACCTACCAACAGCTCTACGGAAAATGATCTGGCAAAAGAGCCAAGGGGCGCGTTGCACGCGCTCCAATTTCAACAGCAAGCGCAGGGGCGCGTTGCACGCGCACCAGTTTCAACAGCGAAGCGTAGGGGCGCGTTGCACGCGCCCAAATTGTTCAACAAACCATTTCGACAGCAGAATGCAAACAAAAAGGCGATGCACAGCACCGCCTTACAGGACTTATTTTGCAACCACTGCTAACTACATGCTATTCAGCAAGTGCAGGTTTTTCGTGCGAAGCTTCTTTCTTCTCGCCCAATCCAAGCATCTTCAGCAAAGCGTTTGCACGCGGAGAAGATTGCTCTTCGGACTGCTCAGGCTTCGACGCCGGAACTTTGTAGCCGCAAGTGGGGCAAATGTGCTTGTTCGCCTGAATTCTAAATTGACAACGAGAACACAAGTAATAAAGCATTTTTCCAGACCCCTCTCTCTAATTCGAGTATAACAGAGTAAATTTTGGCGAAACGGCTGATCCGGTTTGGGTCTTTAGTCTTTCCCCATTTTTTACTTCCCTCTTACCTAACACTTAGAAACGTGTTTTTAGGGGTGGGAAGTCCGGTTTTACACAAAGACAACAAAATAGTCCAAATGCGCACCATTCTTACCTTTTCCACTTTGCATCAGGTACTAGCCGCGGAGAAAACTCTGCGAAATTCCGAAGCAATAAAAAACTCGGTCAGACCTACCCCGACTCCTCCCGGATTAGGATCAGCAATTTGCGGCATGTCGCTTGAAGTTTTGGAGAAAGCCAATCAACAAGCAGTTCTCGATTGCTTATCGAAAGGTGGGCTAAATCCGGTCGGGGTGTTTGAAGTTTGACTCGGATGTTTGGAGTCTGGCGCACTTGGACGACTGAAAATAGATGAGACCGCATTTCTGCGGCCCACCCTCCCTTGAATTTTTAGAACTTATGCGGCGCGACGTCGTTGTACTTCGATGTCAATTTCATCGTTGTTTCTCGTCATAATTTTCTGACCTTTGTACAGAGGTTTGTTGCCGTTCAACCTTTGCAATCGCCGCATCTCTGCAAAAACTTGCTGATTGTTTGAGTCCTTCGGCAAATTCTTCTTAGCAAGAGTCCAGTAGCTGTCGCCATTCTCAATATTCATTTGCGAATCTTTGAGCACTTCTTGCTTGATGGCGTTTCGGCGGGCAGATTCGACTGTTTCACTATCCACTCCCAGCTCTGATTTGGCATACTTTGCCAGACCTTCCGACTTGATGCGCCTGGTTCCCATCTGCAAACCTCCCCACGTTTCGCCCAATTGCTCGTGTTTATCCAGGAGGAATTTTGCCGCTTTTTTCTCTGCGGCCGACAAATCATCCCGCTTCAAGAGATCCTCGAGATTCTTCTTGGACAGACCGTCCTTAGCGTCTGGTCCGGCCTTTTCTTGCAGCGACTTGAAATGCCTTTGCGCATTGGCTACCTCGACGGCAGTGGCCATTTTCTCCGGGTAGTCTTTGTCTTTGTTTCTGTCAAGAATGTCTTTGGCCCTTTTCACAAAATCAGTGGAGGTGGACATTTCCTTGGCTACACGCTCAGAAAAGCTACGGGGATGTCCATAATTTGCCTTTTCATGCATATCAACCGGTCCATCTTTTCCGGCGTCAAGATGGCCCATTGCAATGGAAACATTGGGAAGAATGCCTTTTTCAACCAAGCCAGAAATCACTCTCAGCTGATCCGGCAGAGCGAGCTTATCGGCATCCTTCATTGCATCGCGATAAAGCTGATCAGCGCGATCTCCTCTTAAGCTGGTTGCCGTTTCAAATCTGGACGTTACTGATTCAACGCTTGGGTGGGACATAATCTAGATCCTTGTGCAAAGGGAATATCAGGGGTGGCTCAGGCGGGGGTGCCAGCGCTCCATGAGTATCGACCGGCGCTCGTGAGCAATCGGTAGCGAATCTGTAGCAAATCTGTGACTGCAGATTAAATGTCAAAAGTCGGCGCCAAGAACTTTGCACCATATGTGGTACTAGCGCGGCCGGTGCAGGCTAGCGGCAAGAGTTCCGAAGAAGTATCAGGTTCCCCTGCTCCGTAAGACGAACATTAGAGACTAGCGCACGAGAGCGAGCCCGGTTACGCAAAGAATTAAAGGTCAGTTTGAGACAGTGAAATTGGGCCGCCTGTGGTTAGAAACGATAGAGTGTTCGATCTCGGGCGCCCGTGCACCTGAAGAACCGCAAAAGAGTTATCAGTTAAGGGTTGCAACGAGATGTAAAGAGGGCGACTTTACATGACTTTATAGGCTTTGTGCTTTCAGCTCTAGTACCACATATGTATCTCTCAATTCCCCCCATCAAAAGACGTTCAGATCAGACCAAAAGGCAACTTCCTTCACCAATTTCAGAGAGATAAACGGCACCATGTGTCGTTTGGAAGCTGCCGCAATTTGGCTGTTTGGATAGCGCAAACTCGCAAGAGCTGCGTTGTGCAGGTTCGCACTTAGTGCGGTCCGAAGGAGGAAATCGATGCGGTGAATCCGGTTTCCTCCGGATGTTGCCGAAGTAGAAACCGTCTTTGCAATTCAACCCCCGAGTGGAGATTGCAAGACATGTATATAGGAGCTATGTCATGACCAAATCTGTCGAACTGGTCTTTGGCGCCGGTGGCGTCAAGGGCTACTTCCACATCGGTCTGCTCAAAGCTATCGAAGAACTCGGCATCCTGGTCGACAAAGTGACGGGCGTGAGTGTTGGCGCGATTGTCGCGTCCTTCTACACGAACGGCATGAACTCCGACCAGATTCTGAAGCTCTTCCTGGAGTCTCATGAAAAATCAGGCAACCCGCTTCTTCTGGCCAGCGCCGTCACGGTGCCGGACATGAAGAGCTTCCTGGTCGGAATGAGCTTCCTGAGCCTCGAGAAGCCGTGGGAAGAAGCCGTTGAGCGTCTTGGTTTGACGCCCAATCAGCGGCTGCGCATCGTCGCTTGCGACGCGCGCACGAAGAAGGCAGTGCTGTTCGAAGGCACCGACTACAAGCTGCACCTCGCCTTGAGCGCTTCCGGCGCTCTGCCCGGTGTTTTCTTGCCTGTGCACTTCGACGACAAGTTGCTCATCGACGGTGCGGCTTACCACCGCAACCCCGATGAGTTCTGCAAGTCGACCGCCATCATCTCGGCGCTCGGCTTCGCAAAGCGGCTCAGCCTTGAGCTGCAAGACCCCATCTCTGCTTACTTCCAGTGGCGTGAGGTCTACCTCCCGGTGGTGCAACAGCCCACCAAGGTGGACAGCGAGCGTCATGTGCTCGTCGAGCACGAGGCGGACGACATCTGCGGTCTCGCGTTCAACCTGAGCACGAAGCGCTGCATGTGGATGTACGAGCAGGGATACAAGCACGGCATGCAGGTGCTGCGCCAGGCGATCGCCGACGGCAAGCTGGAAGGCTCGCTCGAAGCCAATCGCGAAAGCGTAGCGACTGCTGACTAACACGAAGGAGACGAACACGGATGAAGTCACTAGAACTACAGCAACGGATACTCTCCTTCGCCCATCGTGACGGTGTCGCTGAGCCTCAGAGCGAGTTGACCTCCCTGGTCGACAAGCTCGGGCTCAGCATTCCGTCCCACGTTCTGAGCGATTCACCGCCTCAGTTCGTGGCGCTGCAAATCGCCCTGGTCGGCGGCGAGCAAGTCGAAAACCATCTCGACGAGCTCGCTTCCACAGGAGCGATTCCTGAAGACAATCAGCCGGCAAGCTAACGCCTGCTGCACGCGAAAGACTACCCGGCTGCGTAAGCACTCGGATAGTCAGACTTAGTCTTCGTCATGAAAGGGAACAAGAATGGTTCGTGTTGACACACTCCTCCTCGCCAAGTACGGCATCTTCCAGCCGACGCGCCGTCAGGGCTCGCTGGCGATGACCATCGTTCATCCGCTCGACTCGCTTCCGCTGGACGAGCGCAAGGACCTGATGGAATTCGCGCAGATGATCGTCGCCGAGCACGGTCTCGGTGATTTCGGCCCGCGCTTCGACTTCAACTTCTCGGACGCGTCGCGTGTGCAGTCCGATGAAGATGACCGCTACGACGACGAAGACGAGGGAGTGATTCACGACGAAGCGTAACGGCAACCCCGTCACGCGAGAGCGCGGCAATAACGCCGCATTCTAACTCCAGCAAATTGTTCGGAGCGATGTTTTCGAATGTCGCCCCGGGCAAGGAGGGTCAATGAACAACACGTTCGCCGGCCGTCTCGGCTTCATCGCCGTGATTCTGCTGGTCCTTCTTCTCGCGGCGCAGTGACACCGCGAGTCAAACGAGAAACAGTGCTCGCTGCGCGTACACCGCACAGCAAGCCAACTTGAGAAAGCAAACATCATGCTTATCAGCTTGATCATCTACGCCATCGCCACTGCGGTGGCGCTTCGCTATGCTTCGCCCTGGCTCACGTCAGGCAACGTGGCATTCGCCGCCAGCGAAAACAAGACCTTCCTCTGGCGGTCGCTCGCCGTCATCGGCATCACCGCCGTCTATGGGGTGTTGAGCATCGCACTCTCCATCGGTGCGCAGTTCTATGCCATGGCGCTCATCTCGGGCATCGGGCGCGGTGTCACCACTGCGATGATTTACGAGCTCAGCTTCATGGCTGCAGACGTTCTCATCCTGGCACTGTCCATCCTGGGCGTGTCCAAGGCGATGAAGAACTCGCTCACCGTGAAGACCTTCGGCGCCACCATCAGCGCCTCGCTGATCATCACCGTACTGGCCATCTTCGGCCAGGTGGTGTTCGGCGTCGCCATGTACAACCTGGCTCAGTAAGCCGGGTTCGCGTCCATCGGTGACTTGCCTGTCGAGCAGCACTTTGCTCGACAGGCATTCCACGTCAAATCGAAACCGCTGAGCAAAACCGCTCTGTCACTGCCAACCGTGAGTTGCAGGGATAGAGCACACAGGAGAAACAGATGACCGCAAACACCAAGCCCGCCGTCACCGTCGAAGAGATGAAGGTCCGCGTCGCAGCAGTGCTGACCGGGCTCCAATCCATCGAGAGCCGCCTCGAGAATGGCGTCAGCGCCGGTCCAGCTACCGCGCAGGCTGCCCGTCTCGTCGGCTTCGGCATCGCCAAGCAGGCGGCTCCGCTCTACAAGGCAGTCTCCGACACGGCCGACTACCTGAGCGCCCCGAAGCCCGCCGCCAAGCCCGAAGGTGAAGGCGCCGCCGAGGGCGAAGCCAAGGCTCCGCTCGAGAAGGTGATGGAAATCGCTGGTCAGATCGGCGAGAAGGATGCCGCTGAAATTCAGGGCGCCCTCGCCGAGGTGGCCGAAGAAGTCCTCCAGACGCTCATGAGGCAGATGGGTGTCGAGAAGGAAGCGATCGCGCCGTTCCTCTACGAGACCAACGTCTACATGCTCGGCGTCGTCGAAGACATGATCGCCAAGGCGACCGCGAAGCTCGACGAAGCCGACGCTCTGACGGCTGAGGCCGAAAAGGCGTAAGTTCAGCGCCGAGAAGAGTGCACTGTTGCGAAGAAAGCTCGTTTTTTGGCGGAGCTTTCTTCACGGTGCACAATTTTGCTGCTGGGCGGTGTGCGCGAATACTTCAATTCGTCACACCGCCCAGGGTGTTTTGCCGAAGAGGAAACATCGTTCTCCTTCAATTTTTTTCTCGCCCTTTGCTACTATTGCTTTTAGTATCTCGCGAGCCAAAAAGAAGAATACGGGAAGTCGGTTGTTAAGCCGACCTCCCGCATCTTCAAGTCACCTCACGACAGCGGAAATCACTGCCGATTAGTGATCCACCTCTTAGTAATCCACTGGCGAAGGCATGTTGCCCCAGCCGACGGTGCGCTCTTCCGCATGGGAAGAATCGCCACCGCGCAGCTTCGCGCCAGACTCATCGGCGTCCCACTGATCCGAAATCAGGAAGGAAGTCGCGCACGACAGGGTCGAGCTCTCACGCTGTTCCGCAACGTCCGTAGTGGCCGGCTCCTGACTGAGCAGGAGTTGACGCGCGCACAGGATGTTGTTCATCACCATCTCCTTCACAGCCGTGCTGTGAATCAGGTAGAGTCGGCGAGACAACTCCTTCTGCGCGAGATTGAGGCGCTGCCAGGCCGGGCGCATCATCATCGCGATGACATCACAGCTGGTGGTCGCCACCTTGTAGCTGTGCAGACGCTCCAGGCTGGAACGAGTGGTGTCGGCATGCGCCGGGTCGACCTTCTTGCTGGACCCTTTGCCGGCATTGGCGACGAAATCCTGCCAGCCGGGAATCAAGCGTCCCTTTGCCTGACCGCGATTTTGACGTGCGAGTTTCTCCTGCTCCTTGAGCGACAAGAGGCTGTCGAATGCCTCCTGCAGCCGTTCGAAGTGAGAGCGGCACTTGGTGGCAGCATCGGCATGAGGACTGTTGCGCAGCGACTGCACGCCGTTGCGACGAAGCTCTTCCGCTTTCGTGTTGCCGGTGTCGCGAGCGGCATTCTGGTGCCAAAGCATCATCTCGAAGAGGTCGAAGTCTTCGACACGGATGAATTCGTCGACGTCGGAATGCTTGTAGACGGGCAGCTCGGTCTGGGTGGAGCTCGCCTTGAAGGTCGGGTGGGTGGTCTTGGTAGTCATTGAAATCTTTCCTTACCTGGTTATTTGTTAGCACGGGCACCTGAGTCCAGGCAGGCTCGGTGGCACCCATGCGGTGAACGGCTCTATGCTGGCGAGATGGAGGATGGAATAACCTCGTCAAGCCAAGATGCGCAGAGTCGCAGAAAGTCTTTTTCGACACAAAGACAACAGCACTGTAAGCCGGGGAAATGCATATGCAATTGGCTGGGAAGAGCTGCTGTGGTGGTGGATTCCTTGGGACAAGAAAAATGAAAAAGACATTTTCACCCTAATGAACTGAAGAGCCTGAAAACCATTCCGAAGCTCTAATTCCATCGTTTTGTGTCACTAAGAAAACCTAAATCCTCGCGCGAAGTTTCACTCTTATCTTTATAAGCGCCCATCACTCGCTCGTTTTGAGCAAAGCAAACTAATTAACAGCGTTTAGTATTCGTGTCACACCACTGCCACGTGAACCGTTGCAACATACCGTACGCCCATCAGAAATACCTTCCCGTCGTCACTTTCCCTTGCGAGGATCGAATGCGCAATTTCCGCTTGCCTAAAATCGCATACAATCGAATCTCTCTCCACGCCCTATGCATCCTCTTCTTGTCAGTACTGCAACCAGCTCAAGCTCAGTATTATTTGGTTGATTCGAATCACGAACCATACAGCAACACCTATCAAAACGTTGATTATGAGTACCTCTCAGGTGTCTACACCAATGCCGATGATGACGCTGCTGCAGAGAGTGACGGTTGCATTAATGGCGCAATAAACATGTTCATCAGTGTTGCAGGAGCCTGTATTGGACTGCCTCTAATCGCCATGTTCGCGCTGAAAATTCTTCTCGGCAATGGCGTCAGGAATGCCAGCATTCAGCGTCGCCATACTGCGGATCTGTATCTGGACGCACCTCAACAGCCACTGCGCTGGTACGATCCATGCAGAAAGAGTCTCGCTGAAACAGTCGGCAAATAGACTCTGTTGTAGGGGCGACGCCATCCGTCGCCCGTTTCAGTATGCGGGCGAAGCATGGCATCGCCCTACAGTCGCACCCAGCTGGAGACCCGAGGAACTGGACGCATCACTGTTCACTGAGTGCTTACTCGTCATTTTCTTACTACTCTCCCTAGTAAGAAACACACCAAAACAAATTGCGCATGTGTGAGGTTTGGAGGCTCACACAGCGCAAATGTCCGCTGAAGAAAACTCCAGGCGGGGTCCGATGCGGCTGCACACACTTTGTGGCGCCTTTCACCGAACCCCGCCCTTCGTTCAACAGCGATTCTGCCCTTGGCAGCAGTCTTACTCGGTTACTTCAGTGGCAACCTGCGGTTAGACAATCCTTGTCGCCGTCTGTTACTCGTCGTCCAGGCAGCACACGCTGTCCAGGTTGGGCTCGATGTCGAGTCCTTGCTGAATCAGATGTGCGGCTTGCGGAGTGCAAACGAGTTCGACCTCGAATTCCCCTTCCTTGTCGCGATAGGCAGCGGAAGCCAGAAGCGATTCGACCACCTCGCGGATGATCTTGGCCTGGCCCTTGAGCTTGATCTGGCTCATGCTGTTGGCGGCGACGGGAATGGAAAGCCGAGATGCATTGCGCTTCAGCGCATCCTCGACGGTCGTGTGGATTGCCTTGCAGAGATTGCGCGGCTGAAGAGTCCCCATCTCACCCAGCCCGACGATGCTGATACGCTTCGCCGGAGCCCCTTTCGGAGCAATGCTGATGAGCTGGCCGACTTCTCCCGTGAATCCGAGTTTCTTCGTCTGAAGTTTGCGGGTGATCAGCCCATTCAGACTCTGGTCGACGGCACGGGTGGTAGGACCGAGTTCAGTTCCTGCAACAGTGCAGAGAAGGAGCACGTCGGTTTCGACAAATTCGACACCGGCAGCCCCCTTCAGAGCGGGATTGACTACGAAGCTAGCTTTCATAGTGGTTGGTCCTCCAGTAGAACTGGCACGCGACTTGCGGCGTTGCGATGAGCGCACACTCAGAACAACGCTTGGGTCGCTAAAACAAAGAATCGATCGATTGCTTTGTGTGCTGATGCCGCTCCGCTTTCTGCGTTACGGAGGCTATCTCGGCGTGCGCACATCGAGACAGTCATATCAACACACGCTACAAGCTGCAGCTTGTTCTTCTCGCTCATGCCACCACCTGCAATGCTATGTCCGACGCACTCTTCCTAACGAAGTTAGGTGCGAAAAACAGAGGTAAGGCAGGTAATGACTTGGTTTTGGAACTTGGGTGTTTTTAAGCGAGAATGAAAACAAATATGCGTAGTTAATCTAGGGAAAGCTCATGAATACAAGCAAGATATATGTCTGAAGGTGAACTTAACTGACGAAGCCCGGCCCGTCGGCATTTACGGATTCGCCCTCGAAAACCCTTGCACAGCCTAGGTTTTCAGGAGGGATTTCGAGAAGATGAACATGAGAGAAAACAGAGATTCACTTGATAACTAGCGCGAGTACCGCAAGCCTCGCGAGCAAGAAATCAAGAGGGTCTTCGACACTTTGGCGAAAGCACAATCAAGGCAAAGGTTTGCGGCTCCCCTGTTTGTTTTCAAGACCTAGTAAAACTCTCAATCCTAGGCCCAGTTAGGTTTCTCTTAGCTCCTTGATGACGAGTCAATGGACTTGTTAGGTACAAGCGCACTTCTTTCCTTCTCTCTTTTTGAGTTCTTTACTGACCACCCAATTCTCTTGCTGCCCCCTGCTTAACAGTCACCTGACCAGGTTTTCCACCTGGTTGACGGTCACTAACTGAGGACATGTAGAATGTCAAAACCGAAACTGAGCAGCAAACTCGCTCAAGTTCCTACTGAGGAACTGTTGAGTCGTTTGGTGCACTCCTCTGTATTTTCTCTGATTGGACTGTCGCTGAAAGATGCCAAAGCTACCGTCACGGAAGCTGATGGCGTCCACTCGTACGAGTATGTTACCGACAAGGGACGCATGCTCGTGCGCAATGACGGCATCCGCGTTCTGGTCGAAGGATGGCAAGGCGAGAAACCAATTCTCCGCTGCGCTCTTCGCGATCGGCAACTGGACGGCACCGACCAATCGTCTCCCCTGACCTTCTTCCCCAACACCGATCCAGCCTGCAACCGCTTGCCTGAAGGCTATCTGGCTGCAGAGCTGTCCATCTACTCGTGGGACCCTGCCACATATCTCGACGGACTGGATGTCGAAGATTCAGTCGGACACTTCATCTCCGACCCGGACTTCTACGCCTGGCGCCAGTATGACCGCGACACCTACATGTCGCTCTGGTCGCAAGCCTTCTTCCTCGGCCGCGCGCCCTGGCAGATGGCTCGACCGATGTCGGCTGTGCCGGTTCACTTCGTCAGACAAGCGGCCAAGCTGCTCAAGGAAATCGGCTATCACCGCATCGACGCGGTGCCCAGCTGGTACAACGTGGCGCGCTTTTTCAAAACGCTCGGCTACAGCTTCACCTACGGTGAGCACGAGCTGGCTTACGAAGGCATCCGCGAAGGCTTGAACGCGTTCATCGCGCGCAAGGCCGAAGATGGAAAGAAGGCTCGCCCGCTGACGCGCTCGCAGGAAGCCTGGCTTGCCGCTTTGCAGAACATTCCGGCCGAGCACATTCCGGCGGAACTCAAGCTGCCCTGCCGCTGGCCGGTCACTCACACCAACCAGTACTGGGTGCGCATGCATCTGGACTTGAACCCGTACGACGCAGGGCATTCGAAAGCAGCCGAGAAGCTGCTCAAGAAAATTACTGCCATGCGCGACCCGGCTCATTGCCATGACCGCGTCGTCGTGCACACTTCCGGATACTGCCCGTGCACCGACCAGCTGGGCGCTTCCAGCCCTGCGGCAACAAGCCCTGCGGCGACCGGCGAACCCGAGTCCAGCGAAGGCAAGTCGTAACCACAGGTGGTGCTTCGTAAAGTTTGTAACGCGCAGTTGCGCTAGCAAAACGAGCACTGGCTGAGATTAATAGACGCACAGGGGCGGGTACTTCGCGCTAACCTCAGGCTCTTGCAGCCGTGCGGAAAGATGTCCGAAGTTCCCCTCCTGGATTGCGTCTACAGGTTTGCGAGAATCACTCTTTTGCCCGAGAAAGTAGGAGCCTTAACCTTTCCTTTATCCCCTGGATAAGCGGGATTTGAGGGATCTCGTTAGGCATGGAGAGGTTCTGTTGTTAGGTTATTCGTACTCATCTTTCTTTCGTTCTCCTAGAGCTTCCGTCCACTCCCAGCCTTATCTTCACTCCCAATAAGCGCCCTTGATCGACAGGCATTTTGCTTGTCGAATTTGCACTTGTCGAGAAGATTTGGTCAAGTCTGGTCGAACGCTTAGCAGGACGTCCGATTGACGAGGTTATAACCCTGGCGGCGCAAGCAATGGTGCTTGGTCGCTTCGTGCTTATTTCGCCCATGCCCCGCGAAGAAAAACCAGCGCGGAGGCATTGCCCGATGCAGATTTAGACACTGCAACTGGGCTATGGCGCTTCAACCCCGCCTTTGATTCATGACAGAGGCAACACATGAGGGAGCCTCGAAGGCTTATCGCCTGAGAGCTTCCTCGGAGGAAGAAACGCATATGATCACAGTCCGAGTATGTGATACCGCTCGCAAGACGTTCGATCGGTTTGTCGAACAAGACGGAACCACCACATTCGTCAGCGTGCCACACGGCACAATCCCTCAGATGCTCGCATTCGCGCAGAAGCCTGGCTTCCACGCATGCATCGAGGTGGACGGTGAGGAGGTTTTCTGTGTCGCGCTCGACGAGCCCGCGACGCCCATCGCCCTGCCTTCGGCTTCCAAGCCGTCCGGCGCTGGCAACCTTTTGCGCAACCTGATTGGTGGCGGAAAGAGTCAGAACCGGAGCCCTTTCCCTCGTGAGTTGACGGTGCTTGTGCGCCGCGACAGCCAGGAAGGGCAGGTGGCCGGAACGTTCAAGTTCCACCTGCTGGACCCTGTTTCATTCGCCGCTACGCTGGAACAGAAGCTCCAGGAAAGTGCCGCTCGCAGCATCACGCCCCCGGTGGTCTACACCAACGACCATCACCTCCCGGGCACGGTGCCTGCATGTTGGAACTGCTCTTCGCCGCTCGCCGGCGAGTGCTGCAACAACTGCGGTCACTGCCAGGATCACCAGACGCAGTAATCGGCGCCTGAGTCAGACACAGCCTTGAGTGCAACCGGAAGCCCGGCATCGTCATTCCCAAGATGACAGATGCCGGGTGACTGGTCTTCGCACGGACGAATGCCTCTTCCCGAGGCATTCGTTTTTTGGCGCCGACCCTACGATTGCTTATAGTTAAACATCAGGCAATGACACTGCCACCAATAGCGGTGGCTCCTCATCTGTTCGACAGAGGCTTTCGGCACCATATTCGGTGCCCCAGTTTCGCACAACAGCCCATGACGGAAAATGGTTGAACAACCACAAACCGCAAATTTTTCGTTGTTTCAGCCTTACGCCAGAACTTTCCGGAAAAGCTGATCGAGCCGCTTGGAAGCCATTTTAGAAGCCTCGAGCACTTCTTCGTGACCGCCCATAGGCTCATCTTCACGCCAGACGTTTGTGATCACCGAAACCGCTGCGGCAGTGGTTCCAGAGCCTTCTACGGCAAGCATTTCAGGCACTGTAGACATACCAACGGCATCGCCTTTCAGGCGGCGCAGCATTTCAATTTCAGCCATAGTCTCGTAATTGGGACCACCGAGAGCACAGTAAGTGCCCTGTCTCAACGGGCGAAACTCCTTATCAGCCTTAGCCAGTTGCTCTCCGACCTTCAACAGTTGATCACTCAAAGCATTGCTGCATTTTGTCGTCGCCTTGGCAATTGCAGGCAACAAGCCAGTCTTAGCCAATTCCGGGTTTAAGTGGTCCCTGTAGCCGGTGAGAACCATCAAGTCGCCAACGTGATATTCCTTATTGAGCCCGCCTGCAGCGTTCGTCAACAGCAGCTTCTTCACGCCCCAGAGAGCAACGACTCGGGCAGCCAAAGTGACAACAGACCAATCGTGCCCTTCGTAGAGGTGAAAGCGTCCACGAAAAACCGCTACCAGTGGCGCATCAGCCGCATCGCTTAAACGACCGACAGTGACATTGCCGGAATGCCCATGTACGCTCGGCGAGATGCCGAAAACGTCCAAGAAAGGGAAGCTCTCGCTGTCAACAAGACCTTCCAGAACGCTCACGCCGGAACCCAGTACCACGGCTGCATCTGGAATTCCTTTCACTTTCTCCTTGAGAAAGGCGACTGCACTTTCGGCTCTGTCTACAACTGCTTGACTCATTTCATCCTCGCTTGATTCGATGTTTTCTCTGCTAGGCAGACGCCTGACGTCGCCCGGGCGATGGATGGCATCGCCCCTAAGCACGTTTAGTTCAACTCTGAGATCGCCGAAAGAAGTTCTGCACTCAAGGTTTTGCCTTCCGGCACAACAATCGCAAGCACTTTCTTTTTGGCATGGGCTGCGACAATCATGGTGTGAACGACGTTTGTGCAAAAGGCTTCCGCCCCCATCGACTTGATCAACTCCAGCTCCTTTTCGCCGGTTTTGACGCCGTCTTTCAAACCGGCAACAACAACCTTCTTCAGCGATTGAAGCCCTTTGGGCAATTTCGCGTTGTCGCAGACATAAATGTCGTTGACCACCGGAAAGCGCTCCCCGATTGGATTGTTTGGTCCGCAAAGCGGGCTCGAACCTGTCAAATTCAAATGATCGGAAACGATTGCCGGCTCGCTCAGTCCGATGGCATAGTCGATGACGACTACTTCTCCGCCGGCGCCATCTTTTCTCAGCTCTTCAACAACACTTTCGCCGAAGCGTTCGTGTTTTTGAAAACCCTTTGCTTGTCCGGTAAAGTCGATCAGTTTCTTTGCTGACACTTTGTTGCTCCTCAATGTCTTTCCTGCTGCGTTTCTCTAACAAGTTCCCTTTTCAGCGTAGGGGCGATGCCATGCATCGCCCGGGCGACGCATGGCGTCGCCCCTACGGTTTCAAATTAAACCTTGGCGCCCTGACCTTCGAGAACAGATGTCCCGAGTCCGCTCCATTTGACGTCCATCCAATCGGCAATGGTAGCTGCCATATCCATGAACCCAGCGCGCGTTCCCACGTTGGCTTTGTTCATTTCCATCGGCTTATTGCCTTCGACAAACGCCGGCGAATAGCCGATGAATGGGACGAATTCGCGGGTGTGGTCTGTTCCTGGAGCGGTGGGATCGTTGCCGTGGTCGGAAGAAATAATGAGCAAATCATCTCTGCGCATCGAGTTAACGATGCGGTCGAGCCAGCTGTCGATTTCCACCAGCGCCTTGCCGTAGCCTGCGACATCGCGCCTGTGACCGTAGAGCGAATCGGTATCGACGAGATTGGTGAAAATCAGTTGGATATCGTCCGGCATAGCGGGGCTCAACTTGTAAGGACTCAAGTCGGTTTTGCCGGTGATTGCATCAAGCGTCAGCTGCAACCCTTCCGCGTTGGTGCCCGTGTGCTTGGCATGGCTCAAGCCCTGTTTCACGAAGATGTCTTCGATTTTGCCGATTCCATAAACTCCGATTTTTTGATCGAGCACAATATCGAGCAATGTTTTTCTCGGAGGTGGAACAGCATAGTCACGGCGATCTCCGCCCAGCCGTGTGTAATTTCCCTTTGTGCCCTTGAATGGTCGAGCAATGACGCGCCCGACGCGATGCGGTCCGTCCAGTAGGTTGCGAGCAATTTCGCACCAGCGATACAAGGTCGCCAGATCGGTTGTTTCGACATTCGTTGCGATTTGGAAAACGCTATCGCCCGATGTGTAAACGATTGGATAGCCGGTCTTCTTGTGCTCTTCGCCCAGTTCTTCCAGGATGTCCGTTCCGGAAGCGGGTTTATTTCCGAGTATGCCTTTGCATCCGGTTTCTTTGATAAACGCGTCGATCAGGTCTTGTGGAAAACCATTGGGATAGAGCGGAAAGGCTTGTTCGCTAACCAAACCCATCATCTCCCAGTGACCAGTTTGAGTGTCCTTTCCGTTGGACGACTCTTCAAGCTTGCCGAAGCGCGCGAAGCATTGGTCGAGTTGCTTAACACCGTCGATAGCGGCGATATTGCCCAAACCCAATTTTTCCATAGTGGGCAATTTCAATCCGCCCAGCTTTTGAGCAGTGTTGGCTAGGGTGTTGCAGCTTTTCGAGTCGCCGAAAGCTTCCGCATCCGGAGCCGCGCCTATTCCGCAGCCATCAATAACCAGCACAATTGCGCGTCTCGCGTTTTCTTTCATGTTTGCAGACCTTTGTGATTTCGCCCGACGGAGATTCGTACGGCACTTAAGAGGCGGCGCCGGACATTAGCGAGCCCATATATTACGGCTTTTTCGTCGTGCTTGATCGCAGCTTCTGAGGGAAACCTTTCAGACCCCTTCTAGAAATCAGAGCGCTAAGCAGTTTGTTGTTGCTGCAATGCAACCGCTGGCGGCATTAGCGCAGGCCGGTTAGAAAGCTGCCAGGGTGCCGGTTTGGCTGATGCCAATTGTAAAGTGCGCACCGTGTTTTCCACACTTAGGCAGCAAATCCCAGCCTATCGGCATTGAGTTGGAATCACTGTCTTTGCTAGCTTCAAAGTACTTCTGTTCTTTATTTCAAGACCTAGTCCGTAAAAACCCGCAAAGAAAGCGCTCACCCTTGCCACTTTCTAGCTCTCTTCTTTCTCGCGCAAGCGATGAGAAGGCACACGGGTATTGCAGATTGGGAATCAGAAGTTTGCAAAACTGAGCGGTAGGCTCGGCTACGCAAGAACTTTCACCTACCAATAACCGGAGCATAAACGAGTTCACGCATGTGCGAGGCAAGCGCGCAGGCTGGTTTTCGTCGCTCTAAAAATCACAGGAGACTGTATGAGAAAGCTAGCAATTGTTTTCGCGTTCGTCGGATTGATGTTCGGCTTCGCGGCAACCCCGGCCAGCGCACAGAACGTCGGCGTTTACGTCGGCCGCGATGGATTCGGTGTGTCGATCGGTTCGTATCGCGGCAACCCCAACTGGGATCGCGGCTACCGTTACGGCGGTCGTCGTCATGACGGACACTGGGGCGGCAACTATCGTCGCTACCCGCGCCACGATGTCTGGGGTTACCCGGACTACCGCGGCGGCCGCTACCGTTACCAGGACCGGTACTACAACTCGGCTCCGCGCACCATCACGGTGACGGTCATCGAATACCGCCAGGTCCGCACGCGCTACGGCTGGGACGACGTCCCCGTTCGTGTTCGCGTGGTCGCGTACTGGGACAGCTACTTCGGCGCCTACGTGTATCGCGACAGCTACGGTCGGCAGCACGTCATCGACGGCTACTGAGCCCGCCACTCGCCCGGACCGAGGTTTTAGGTTGAGGTCTATGTTCGACCTTGACTGACGACAATGTCCGGAGGAGCGGGCACCTACCGGTGCCCCTCCTTTTTTACAGCATGATTACTACATTATTTAGTATATTTTGGGGTAATTTAAAAGCGCAGGGCAAGCAAGGGCTGACACTCCGAAACACCAATCAGTTTTGCCTTTTGAAAGTTTTCAATAAGCAAGTATCGGAGCTACGCCACCTGCGCTAGTTAGTGTATATAATGGTAGAACAACCTACTTCCGGAGTCGTTTCATGTCCCAAGCCGATATGCTTTCAATCAACGCTGTAGCCGCCAAGTTGGGGCTCTCGGTTCACCAGTTGAGACGCTGGGAGCTCATGTTCGGTCTTGAGATTAAGCGAGGGCGAGGGCAACAGAGACAATATCGCTCTGAAGACATGTCTGTTCTTGAGCGTATCAAAGAGCTGGTCGAGCAAGGCTGGCCAACTTCTCAAATCCGCCCGCAGCTGGAAGCAGAAGGTCTGGTGACGCCCAAGTTGATTGGTCTGCCACCGCCGCCTGGAAATCCGGAAGTATTGTCAGAGGCACTAATTGGCTTCCGCAATTTCACAGAGCGCCGATTTATTGAAATCTCCAGGCAAATCGATGAATTGAGACAATTGCTGATCTCGATAACCTTGAAGCAGGAATTACAAGGCGAGCCTTCCTCACCGTGGCAACCAGTGCAGCGTGAATTCGCTCCCGAACCAAAAGCCGCGCCGCCTCAAGAAATTTCCATCGGACCTGACTTTTCTGCCGGTCCGCCCGTTGAGTTCACTCCGCCGCCGCCCCCTCCGCCGCAAAGAACATCAATCATTGGTGCGCCGGCAACTCCCAAAGAATCAACGTTTGAAGTAGGACCATCCTCCAGTTCCTTCTCGACACCCGGTTCGGGATTGTCCACGCCACCTGGAGCACCGGAGCGCCGCAGCATTATCGGCGAGCCAAACTCTCCGCCACCGCCTCCGCCTCCGTCGCCCACGCCTCCCGCTTCAGCTTCGCCCGCTGTCGGGATGAGCGAGGAAGAAGCCGATGCATTGCTCGAAGATGAAGACTTTGAAGACGAAATTGGCGAAGAAGCGGAATCGGCCACTGTTGCGCCAGCAGCGGAAATTACCGGCGACACAATCTCCAAGTTCAGCCAACCTACAACCGACGAAAGTCTCAATCTCGATGAGGATGAGGACGAGGAAGAAGAGGAAGTGCCCACTCCTCCAGCGCCGACGATCACACCCGTAAGTTCGTCGCTATCGAGTTCGACACCACCATCGACAACCACTTCAGGCTCATTTTCACCAGTGGCGTCCAGCGCCAGTGAAGCTCCTGCCGCTCCTGCCGTTCCTGCGGCGCTTCCGACTCCTGCTGCACCACCTGCGGATCCGTTCAAGTCATCGCCCTTTCTGTCGTCACCCTCTGCCATAAGCGAGCCTCCGGCCCCGCCAAAAGCACCTGAGCCACCGGCAATGGAACCGACATCATCGTCGAGCTTCGCACCTTCATCTGCGCCGCTAACGCCGTCTGCAGCAGGAGACATGTTCTCTTCCGTAATTCAGTCGGTCAGCGATGCGTCGTCCCGAGAATCTGTCTCCGAACCGCCCAAGCCACCGGAGCCATCGTTTTCTCCGGAGCCCAGCCCGCCGCCGCCTCCTCCTCCGCCACCACCTCCGCCACCGCCTCCTCCGGCGCCCGGACCAGGTGGGACGCCGTTTACCCCGCCGGCAGCTGAATCTTCACCATTCATTCCAACTCCAACACCGTCTGCATCTTCACCGTTTTTGACGCCGCCGCCGGCACCTTACGTGACTGGTCCGGCGCCGACACCAATGGCTCAACCGTTCGAACCACCAGCTCCGCCCGAGCCGGAGCCTGCACCACCGGCGCCACCAGAGGCGCCGAAAGCACCAGCGGCGCCGGCGCAAAAGGGTCCGTTCCTCGGCGAAATTACCGACCAAAACTATCTGACAATTCTTGGTCGAGCACTCGATCTGGTCGGCTGGTCGGACGAACAAGCTGACAGCTTCTCTGTCAGTCGCTTCAAAGTTCCGCACTGGGATGAACTGGGACGCAGTCAGGCAGAGGTTCTTATCGAACACCTGCTGAATGAGCTGCAAAACCAAATGTCGCCGGAAGCCTGAATTTTACACATTTCTCACAGATTTCGTACTTTCACCAATGACACTCGTGTGTTATCTGCGCTAGTATGAATTTGTTCTTGGCGCCACTCCTAACAATTGGAGAGGCAACGTAGAACAAAACATACGACGCAGGTACTCCAGAGAGAGAGACCAGGGATGGTCAATACCGAGGGCAGCACCGGTCCTGCGAACAACTTGAAAGCGGCACTGAGAAAAGGTGCCGCTTTTTTTTGCTTTAAACTTCAAAAGACCGGAAGCACAATCCCTTTGCCGCAGTTCTGCGTTGACAGCAAATGGATACCGATACCGCCCTTGGTGCCACTTCGAGCGAAAATCTATAGAGTTCCGAGTCACCAAGCAATGCGCTAAGCCGCTGCGCCGATACTAACCACGCTCGCAAACGCCGCCGTGAACTGTGGAAGGCGTGAAAAACAGCAAATTGCTAGCGGTCAGCGAAATCATCTAACAGCGAAAAATTTGGCATTGTCCTGCGAAAAATCAGGGCACTTCGCCACTGGCTCGCGCAACTGAGTCAATTATGCATAGCGCACCGAGGCCCAATTAAGGCTTTAAACCAGTTTAGCTCAAAGACTTGTAAGCCTTGCTAGCCATAAATCTCCCACCAGGTATTGCTCTTACTAGGCTCACATCGCTAGTTTCTAGGCATAACCCATTTTTTTTCGCACGCAAAAAGGAGACACAGACATCAGGACCTAAAGGCCGCACCTACCTTGCACCTCAACCAGATGTCTGCACTCCTTCGACGGAGCGAGGGTTTCACACTTATCCATCCGAAGTGACTTAGCAAAAAGGGCGTCTTCTGCTGGGTGGCAGAGCGCTAAGAAAAAACTGGAGAAAAGTAAGAACAATGGAACTATCTCGACTGATCGAGATTCGCGATGCCATGCCTACGGATCGCGAGTATCTCGAGATTTACGCTGCGGGGGACAAGAATTCCTCGTGGCAGACTCGACACGACGCTCACCACGGTGAAGAAGTCCACGACCTCGGGATGAAGTCTCTGCTTCCGCAGCTGGAAGCGGTCTTCGGCCCCTTGCTGGACGAAATCACCCGCGAGTTCATCCTGCCGGTGGCTCTGCGCAGTCACGACGTGGGTCGTTCGATCGACATCGACAACCACGACCGTGAAGGCGCGCGGGTCATGAACGATTATCTGGGCAAGCGCGGAGTGCCTCACGAATTCAAGGCACCGGTCTGCAAGCTCATCGTTCACCACCGTTCGAGCAGGGTGTTGCAGCACGGCATCTACAGTGCCGCGCACGCAATCCTGGTCATTGCCGACAAGTGCATCGGTGACGAGCGCCGCGTTCGCGAGGACAAGGCAACGAAGCTCAACCTCCTGCGCCGTCTCGGCATCGGCAAGTGGACGCTTGCTCGCCGTAACTGGTGGTACAACGCTGCACACGACCGGGTGAACTTCGCCATCAAGCAGGCTGAAGTCCGCGTCGATGTGGAGCGCAACCCCGGTCACACCAAGCCGACTGGCGAAATCGTTCTGCAGATGCGGGTTGACGAAAAGGTCGCCAGCATCAAGGAAATCGTCTCGCTAGACTGGTTCGCCGATTCATTCCACGCGTGTGGAAAGGCAGCCGAGTTCTTCGGTCTCTACTTCCGCCTGGAGTTCAACGGTGTTCGCTACAAGTGGACCTGGATCGACAAGGCGAAGAAGAAGGGGGCATGGCTTCCGATTTCGACGACCGCGATTCCGCGGTAAAGCGTTTTCGTACGAGCCCTTAGGCAAGGCTCGAGTACACCTTTTGAGACGGGCAGGTTTGGGGATTCCGGAGTGAGCAATCACTTTGGGAACTCCAAATCTTCTCGTCTCATTTTTTGCTCCTGTTCCGCTATATGCCATAGTAATTTGAAAAGTTCCCCGATAACTTATTTTCTGGTTCGAAAGATTTGTGCAAGAATTACCGTTTTGTGGAAAGAAGAATTAGGCCTGCCCTTTAACTCTTTCCGCTCTCCCGTCTTTCTCCCGTCCGCGGCATCATGGATCTGCAACTCAGCCTCGACCCTGGCAGCGGCGTACCGCTTCATCGCCAGATATACGAAGAATTCAGACGCCTCATTCTCAATGGGGAGTGGGCTGCTGGAAAAAAGGTGCCGTCCAGTCGCGAGTTGGCGGACTTGCTGGACATATCGCGGACCACCGCGACATCAGCATACAATCAGCTTCTGAGCGAGGGCTATCTGAAAAGCATTGCCGGAAGCGGGACCTACGTCTCCAACGAATTGCCGGACAAGCTTTTGTTTGCAGGCGGGCGTGAAGCGGTCAAAGAATCCGATTCAAACAGCAGAAGGTTTCAAGAGCATCTCTCCGAGTTCGGTAAATATCTGGCAGCGCAAGGCGACTTCGAAACGGAAGGACGATTGATGACAGGCGGGTCGGTTGCTTTTGACCAGGCACCGCTCAAAAAGTGGCGCAAGCTGCTGATGAAACACACAGAAGCATCATCGATGCAGGCACTGGAGTACAGCAAAGATTCAGGCGGCTACAGACCTTTGCGCGAAGCGATAGTCGAGTATTTGCGGCGGGCACGCGGCGTTAAATGTGATTGGGAACAAGTGATAATCGTAAGCGGCTCGCAGCAGGCTCTCGATTTCATCGTGCGCACTCACATCAATCGCGGTGATGTGGCGATTGTTGAAGACCCCTGCTATTTCGGTGCACATCGCACACTTTCTGCATGCGGAGCCAGACTAGCACCAATTCCAGTGGATGAAAACGGCTTGTGCGTCGACGAATTGGAGAAGATGACCACCTTCAAGGCGCGACTTATTTACGTAACACCCTCGCACCAATTCCCGACAGGCGTCGTTTTGCCATTGCCCAGGCGACTCAAACTGCTGCAGTGGGCGCGCGACAACAACGCTGTGATAGTTGAAGATGACTACGACAGCGAGTTTCGTTATTCCGGACTACCAATACCAGCGCTAAGCGCCCTCGACGACAGCGGCGTGACGATGTATACAGGCACGTTCTCGAAGTTGATTTTCCCATCTCTGCGTCTGGGCTACATGGTTGTCCCGCATGAATTGGTCCACACCTATTGCTGGGCAAAACGCATGGCAGACCACAATTCGCCGCTTATAGAACAGCTTGCGCTAACCGATTTCATCACGGATGGTTCGCTGGAACATCACATTCGGCGCATGCGAACTTACTATGACCGCAAACGCCAGAAGCTGACAGAGACGATCAACAGATGCTTCGGTCCGCAAGTGAAAGTGGTCGGTGAGAATGCCGGAATGCACATGACCTTGCGATTCCCTCCTGAAATTCACTCAGATCGCCTGCGTGAATTAGCCCAAACCTGCGGTGTGCCATTCCGCTCCACAGGCGCGAATTACATCAGTCTGCCCTGGCCGCAAGGCGAGTATGTTTTAGGCTACGCAAACATCGACGAGAATTTGCTCAGCAAAGCAATTGAAGAATTCGCCCGCCAACTCCACGTTTCATAAACAGTCGCACGTTTCGTGCACCTCGAACTGCGGACCTCTATAACCTCGCAGATCTGTCAGCAGCTATGGAAACTTGCGCCCGACGTAGTTTTCTATGCCTTCGCCAATGGTTTTATCAGCGAGGTAAGAACCGCCGATGCCGAACGAGATTGCCGCCAGAGGAACTGCCACCACAGGTAGTTTCACTTTTGAAGCAACCGTCAAAGCTGTTGCCAGGCGAGTGCCTACTAATGTCCCGGCTTCAAAGCCAGCCCAGTCAACGCCGACACGAGCCAATCTAGCATTGCCTTTGGAAACGCTCTCCCCGTAAGCGCCTCCCAAATCGGCAGCGGTGGCAACCAAACCAAGAGCGGCTGCGCCTCTCATACCATATCCCAGGGCACGACCGGTTCTCGTTTCCATGAATGCGGCAAATCGACCGGGTGCCGGAGATGCTTCCGCAATCGGTGTGTGCATGCGTTTGAACAAATCATCGTCGCCGGGGATGTTTCCAAATCTGTTTCCGGCTCCTTCGGTTATATCGAACAAGCCGACCTTGCCGGTTTTCAAATCGACAAGCGGATTGTTGAACTTCGCCTGCGTCTTGGTCGACAAATCGTCGATGAAATCATTGACGAAAGTCTTAGCGTAGTCCCGGTTTATAGAGCCGAATGAACTATAGGTGGAACTCGACTTGCCCCAGGCATCATGAATGAAACCGCCGAGATCACGCTTCATAAGCGCCGCTCTGAGTGCGTCGTTGGAAAGGTGAAGATCGCCTACTTTTTCCGCCACATGCAACTGAGTGAGGATGGCGCGCGTTTCCGTTGCCAGCAAACGTTTTGCAAGGGTCTGCTGTTCGCCGGTCGTCAGTTTCGACAAGTCTTTGAAGTCGGCCAGAGTCTTGTCGTGGTGCCCGATTTCATGCGCCACAATTGAAGTGACATGCTTCACAGTGTTTCCGGTGCCATAGCTCGAGCCCATCACGCTGCCTAGCCCATTGCTGACGTTGTTGTAGCCGATTGCCCGGAGGTTTTCACCCTTGAAAGTGTCATAGTGATAGCCGGACAAGGTCAGCATCTTGCTCATCCGCGAAAGCAAATTGGGCTTTTCCAGCTGCAAATAGCGGTCATTGAAGCCGATCGGCTGCATTTTCCAGCCGAGTTTTTCCATCTCCGACATTTGCGAAAGGAGCTGTTCGCCCATCGGTCCGGCTTTCTTCAAGGTCTGTGTAATTGACCTGTTGTCTGCGGTCAATGTGTCCGTAGCGGCAAGAAAAGCGAAACGCGCAGTAAATGCACGCAAAGTAGGATCGATAAAACTGTTGTTCAGAGCATCGGCTGATTGAGTTTCAACCGGCGGTTTGTCTTCAATGGTCGCTTTTGGTAAATGAGCTTCGGCCGTCGCAGACTGGTTGAGAATTCCGGGGGCACCGTCGGTTTTTGTTCCGCTCCCGTCACCCGTGAGTATTGTGCCGTCCTTTCCGTTCAAGTCAAACCGATAGCCTTGCTGCCAGGGCTTAAGCGGTTGGGTTACTGGTAACCCGTCATTATTCTGCGGTTTTTCTGGGGGAGGCAATGACTTTCCTCGGCACGAAAATCAGAACGTCGAATCAAATGGGGCTGCCCTTCTGGATGTATACCCAAACGGTCATTTTCGGACACAAGAAACGGGTAAAAAACCAGAGACGCAGAAAGACATGGCAGCAAGAAATTTGAAGGCAATTTTTCACGGAAAACGGATGGCAAACGCCATGGCAAGAAGCTAAGATCGGGCTAATGACGTTTGGTTTGATCAGCTGGCTAAAACAAAAACATCCCGACCTCACCTACGAAGTGCCGGTCTGGTACCCTGCTGCGGGTTCCGTCGATCACAGAGAATGGCTGGTCGTAAACGGGCTGGGCGGATACTCGTCCAGCACCATTTCCGGCGCCAACCGCAGGCGATATCACGGGCTCCTCGTCTCCGCTTTGAACCCGCCGCGCGACCGCCACGTGATATTGAGCAAGCTTGATGAAATTGTCACCGTCGACGGACAAGAATATGAACTGACAACCAATGAATGGGCATCAGGGGTGGTATCGCCAAGCGGTTACAAGCTAGTGGAGTCTTTTACCACTTTGCCGACGCCAACCTGGGTTTACAACATCGGCAATCATTACTTGGTCAAACAGCTGACACTCAAATGGGGCACCAACGAACTTTACGCAAGCTACCATTTTGTCCCAGGACATCCGTCCGACCGACCGAATGTTCAAATCAAGATCCGCGTGCTAGCGGCTTTTCGTTCATTTCACAGCCAGGTGCACGGCTCCTCTGAGTTTCACTACCCTCAATTTGTTTCGCCCAAAGGCTCCGTTGTTCGCATAAACGAGGCCGACAGGCGCCTGTGCCTCTCATGGACGCATGGTGATTATGAACCGCAAAGACAGTGGTGGTGGGATTTCGTTTGGCATGAGGAAACGGCAAGGGGCGAAAAAGATTCAGAAGACCTGCTGCTTGTAGGAACTCTCACCGCCGACTTGAGCGCGGATAAGCCGCTGATGATGGCAGCCTCGCTCGATCGCCCGGCGGAGATTGGCGACATAAACGAGCCCCTGGCATTGAATTTGAAACGCCAGCGCAGTTTGCTTGAACGTTCAGCTCTCCCAAAAACCGTGCAAAATAGCCTCCTTACGGTCGCTTGCGATCAGTTCATCGTCAAAGATAAAGCGGACGGTGATAAATTGACGGTTTTGGCAGGTTATCCATGGTTCGCCGATTTTGGTCGATGGAGCCTTAACTCGTTGCCAGGCCTGACGCTTTCTACATATCGCTTCGAAGAAGGCAAGAAAATCCTGCTCAGCCAATCGGCACGCATGAAAGACGGGCTCTTACCGCTGCGTTCCTTGGAAAGTTCGGGAGAACCGGAATATACGGCTGTCGACGTAACTTTGTGGTGGGCATGGGCTCTGCACCACTACGTCACAGCATCAAAAGACCGAGAGATTTTGAAGAGCCAGTTGCCACTTTTGGAAGAAGCGGCCAATCACTTCATCCGTGGCACCAATGACGGTATCAGAGTTGACCCTAAAGACGGGCTTTTGCTCTGTCACAGGCGCGATCAGGCGCTTACCTGGATGGACAGTAAAGTTGCGGACTTTCCGATTACTGAGCGAGCCGGCAAACCTGTTGAGATTCAAGCGCTCTGGCTCAACTTTCTTTCTGTCTGTGTGAACTTCGCAGGGCAGGAAGACATGACCAGCGCCATATTGACTCAGATGGAACGTTTGCGAGACCAGGCACACAAGTCCATGCAAAGATTTTGGAACGCTGATAGCGCCTACCTGTACGACGTGATCGACGGACGCGGCAAAGGCGACAAAAACAACGACGACACACTGAGACCAAACCAACTTTTCGCTGTCGCCATGCCCTTCAGGGCGCTGGAGAAGGAACAAGAACGGGCTGTACTTACCGCCGTCGACGCGTTTCTTCTCACACCAACCGGTGTGAGAACGCTAGCGCAAGCTGACGAAAGCTATCAAGGACGCTACGGTTGCGGGCTAGCGCACGCGGATCAATACCATCGAGACTTGAGCTATTACCAGGGAACAGCCTGGCCATACTTACTCGGCTTCTATCTGGAGGCTTATGTGAATGTTTACGGCAATACGATGGCCACGCTCGCAAAAGTAGAAAGTCTTTTGCAGCCGCTCTTTCAAAATCTGGAAAACGAAGGCGCGTTGGGCAGCGTGAACGAAATTATCGATGGTGACAAACCACACACGCCGCGAGGCTGTTTTGCTTTTTCCGCATCGGTGGCAGAACTGATGCGCTGGCAAAGATGGAAAGTCCGGCAGAGCGGCTAAAAGTTAAGCAACTCACAAACATCGTTTTCGCTAGATCGGGCATTGGCCTAGTGTTAGCTATCACAGCAGGAGCGCGCGCGGTTTCATGAAATCGAACTTCTGGCAAGAACTTTCAAGCACGCACCTGAGAAGCTCCGCACATGCGCTCGCAGGTCCGCAGGCTCGCGTAACTTTGCACGCAAAAAACCAGCACATGAATTTATAGCTCCCCGAAGTACGTCCCTAAATTTTGAGGTTTTACTAGCTTTCGCGCGCGCGCGCGAGTTATGCGAGGTTCACCTCCAAACATAAGACGCGCGTAAGACGAGCGAGAAAGTATCTACATGTCAGGCGTAATATGAGACGGGCGAAATCGAGCACGGGCGAAGTAACGAGTGTAACGACCTCCTATGCTAGCAACACTAGACAGGCTCACATTAGAGGCCCTCAAGAAACGTGGTCCGAAACCGCACCAGAGCACCCCAAAATTGATTGCCGCAGGGTTGCAAAGGGGCAGGTCGCCGCGCTTATGAGGATTAGGAGATTTCTCTAATGAGCAAACACGCGTGCGCGACACAGTACTAATTCTTCCGTGCACGGATTTCTTTAAATGCACCCGCCTCTGGTAGCGTGCAGGCATACTTCGTTTTGCCCTTCTACTTCCGAGACACACCAGCACCTATCGTCTAAGCCCTAAAAATTTCAATGCCTTCGAGTGAGAGCCGCTGCGCGGTTTTCACTCGTTCGCATTCGAAGCGGGCGTGTCCAAAAGGGCATCAAGTCACCCTAGGAGATGCGAGCGCAGGTGGTGCGGTTGGCGAATAGTCGCTAACTGCATTCACGTGCGCAAGCTCTCCAGATCCTCCTACCCGCGCTTACTCGACAGGCAACCCAATGCCTTTCGCATCTGCGCGGGCGAGTCAACTCCGATCAAACCAGACTGGAGACTAAGAACCATGCACAAACTGTTTGGCAGAATTCTGATGCTACCGATGCTCTTGGTAGCAGCACTGTCTCTCAGCACGCAAGCCTTCGCCGCCGACACCTGGCAGCCGCAACCCGGCAGCCAGAGCGTCTATGTCGACCCGCTGCTCAGCAGTGGACCGGCGGCAGTGAACGTGAGCGGACTGGAGCAGGAATTGCAGCAGGCTGGTCGTAAGCACGGCCTGCGCTTCATCTTCGTCATAGCCGAGCGTGGCTCTGAGAACATCGACAACTCCGTCTTCGGTCGCCAGATGACCGACGGCGTGCTGCGTCGATTCCAGGGCTCCAACGGCTTCAACTCGGACAACTACGTGCTCGTCACGGTCTACGGGCTGCCTGGCAGCAACCTGACCAAGACGGCACGCAGCGGCAACCTCGGTCCACGTGCTGTGTCGCTCGGCGTCTCCAACGCTGCGCTCCAGAGCTACATGGACAACAACAAGCATCTGCTGGGCAACGGTGACGTGCGCGGTTACTTCCGCAACATCGCCAACAGCATCAATGCGTCCATCGATCGCAAGATCGCCGACGACGCAGCTCGCGCCCAGCAAGCCGAGCGCGACCGCATTGCCGAGCAGGAACGCCAGCGCGCCCAAGCCGAAGCCGACCGCATCGCGGCCGAGCAAGCAGCGGCTCGCAACGAAGCGATTCTGACCGGGGTGACCTATGGCGGCCCGCCGCTGGTCATCATCGTCACGCTGATCACGCTCTTCGTCATCTCCCGCCGCCGGCGTGCTACCGCTGAGGCTCTGCTCAAGGCCGCTCGCACCGACGCGAACACCTTGGGTCAGAACTACACGGACCTGCAGGACAAGGGTCTGCGCTTCCTGGATCAGACCATGGGCTGGGAGGGTCGGTTGAAGAACCGCTCTCTGGCTTCTGTTCGCCAGGCGATGACCCTCTACTCGCAGATCACCGAAGGCAAGCTCGAGCTGTCGGCACGCCTGGACAAGGCGGAAGCCGATTTCGCCGGGCAGAAGAACCCGTTCGGCTGGGGCGGCTACAACGCTGTCATCAAGGCCTACACGGTCGACAAGATCACCGTCCAGGGCGCACGCCTCTCCGACGAGCAGCGCTCGCTGTTCGGTACTGCCGTGGTCGTCAAGACCTACGACAAGATCTCCGACCTGATGGCGGAGATGGAGACGATCAACACCCAGCTCCAGGCGCTGCTGAAGAACCTCAAGCAGTCGTTCGAGAAAGTCCGCGAGAACAAGGCGGACATCGAGCGCCTGATGGGTGAAGTGGAAGCGCTCAAGCCGCAGCTCAACCAGAACGAGCTGGCGTTCGACCCGTATCAGGAAGGCTACGACGAGCTCATCAAGGCTCGCGACGCGTTCCTGGCGATCATGGACAGCGACCCGCTCGAAGCCAGCGATGACTCGCAGGCAGTCGAGGACGGCGTCACGGCTGTGAAGGCGGCGCTCAACCGGGCGATCGCTCTGAAGCAGTCGCTGGCGACGACCGCCGGTCAGATCGAAGCGGCAGTGAAGAAGGTGGCAGACACCCGCGGCAAGGCTGCGGACTACACCTATCCGGAAGCCAGCTTCAAGGCGCCGGAAGGCTTGCCGGTCAAGCTGCTGCTCGCGGAAGCGGACGGCAACCCCGACAAGCAGATCGCTGATGCGCGCGACCTCCTCGCCAAGGCGCAGGAACTCGTCCTGGCCGGCAAGCTCGACGAAGCCGACAAGGCAAAGGCGAGCAGCGAAGGCAAGGTCAAGGAAGCGTCGAACCTCGTCGATGCCATCGTGGCGGCGGCTGCCTTCATCCAGAAGGGTGTGCCGGGCATTCGCACCGCGCTGAGCAAACTGAAGACCGAAATCGATGGTGGCGATGCCGCCGTCGCCGAGCTGAACGCCGGGTTCTTGAAGAAGAACTTCGAAGGTCAGCCGGGCAAGCTCGTCACCGCCAAGACGGTCCGCGACAAGACCGACGGCGAGCTGGCGAAGATCAAGACCGCGTTCCTGGAACAGCGCTACCTCGCCGGTCGGGCTCTGCTCGAAGGCATCGGCAGCGACATCCAGCATTCGCGTGACGGCATCACGGAAGTGCACGCCAAGCTCGCCGAGCTGAAGCGTCTGCGCGACCACGCCAAGACCACGGTCGAGGCGGCTGCCGACCTGGCTGGCGCCCTCGTGCGCAAGCTCAAGGACCACGCGTTCACCACGTCCGCGAAAACCGACGGCACGTTTGCCAACGCTCAGCCTGTGCTGACGCGTCAGCAGACGGATGTCGCCCTGGACATCACGGATTGGCCGGCGGCGGCGAAAGCTGCCGACGAGTTGCTCGCTACGCTGAAGAGCGTCGATGCCAAGATCGACGAAGAGAAGCGCGCGTACGACAACGCGGTCAAGGCAATCGGCGAACTCGAAACCGCGGTCAACACTGCGGCGAACGAGTGCCGGCACGATTACGTGCGTCAGGCTACCACCAGCAAGCTCGGCGAAGGTCGCACCGCGCTCTCCAATGCGCGTCGTGACGTCGCTGTCGCCAAGGCTGACTGGAACGCCATCGCCGCACGTACGGAAGCCGGCAAGGACCTCTGCAAGAAGGCTCGCGAACTGTCGGCTGCCGACAAGAAGGCCGGCACGGAAGCGAAGGCTGCCATCGAGCAGGCTCAGCAGAAGATCGACGGCGTCAAGCGCGCCTCGTTCAAGAAGTCGAAGACGATCGGTGGCTCGAGCAAGACGTTCGGTGAGAACGTCCGCGCCAACACGTCGTCGGCTGCTGCTCTGCTGACTGCCGCGGAGTCCTTGTTCAACAACCAGGACTACGAGAAGGCGAAGAGCAAGGCTGGTGAAGCCTACAACTCGGCTGAGAAAGCCGAAGAGACCGCTGCTCAGGAAGTGGCCACGGCGATTGGCGTCGCGGTTGCTTACCAGAAGCAGTTGGACGATGCCGCCGCCGAGCGTCAACGCCAGGCGGATGCCGCTGCCGAAGCCTCCCGTCGCAGCAACGACAGCTTCAACAGCAGCAGCAGCACCACCATCAGCTCGGGCTTCGACAACAGCTCGTCGACCACGACGAGCAACAACGGCTTCGATTGATCGACGGCCGCTAGCGGCTCTAGATGTCTCCGACCTGAGCGCTTTTGTTCGGCAGCTAGTGCGAAAGCATTAGCTCCTTCGAAAAACGCTACGGTCATCTCAGGATGCGGCTGCAATCGCACCTGATGCCTTCAGTAAGGCAGCGCCCCGACCGGTGACACGGACTGCATGTTGCAGCCGGCCGGCTCGGGGCGTCTTTCCGAAACGTGTCAGTGCCCAATCTCGGGCGAACAAACGAGTCGCAGTGCGACTCAAACAGGAGAAAGTACCATGACCATTTGGGCTCTCATCGCTTACGTCCTCGGCGCCGCTGTCGTCGGCACCGTCATTGGTTGCGTCGTTTCCCCCGCGTTCCGCCGCAACGTTCTGATCCTCCTCGGCAAGGGCAACAACAAGCTCACCACGCCGATCGACCGCGAGCTCGCGCTGATCGCCGAGCAGGAGGAGATCGTCTCCAAGGCCGCCCGCAAGGCTTCCGACCTGCGCGGCACCCTGAACAACGAGCGCAACAAGCTCGCCGACAAGAACCGCGCTCTCGAGACCGCCAACGGCGACCTCGACCTGGCC